>ENA-OZRI01000182-OZRI01000182.1-human-gut-metagenome-genome-assembly--contig:-NODE-182-length-12862-cov-4.972281_pt1 | contig 12862 bp, 13 predicted proteins | sample MGYA00243265_ERZ653937 | MGnify/ENA primary metagenome ERZ653937 (study PRJEB26926, sample SAMN06164566) | human gut metagenome | biome: ENVO:00009003; feature: ENVO:2100002; material: ENVO:00002003... | reverse complement strand
GCTTCCGCGGACGGATTAAAAAACTTTGATATGAACAACACAGGGCGAAAGTGGTTCTTTCGCCCTGTGCATTTTATTGTAAATCTTTTTTTGATAACGTCCCGCGAAGCGGGGCAACATTAATTCCGAATTCCGCATTCTTAATTCCGAATTAAATTCAAATTCCTTTGTCGGTGAGCATTTCTTCCGAGAATTCCGTCGGCTTCTTCCTGAATAACACCTTGCCGTTACGGACTGACATCAGCACTCCCGCACGGTTGCGCAGCGCGTCGAAGTCGCTGTCGGCGTCGATGACGATGAAACTTGCGGGGTTGCCCTCCCTGAGGAAGTACCTGTCGCCGAGGTTCATGTTTCTTGCGCCGTTGCAGGAGATGAGGTCGATTTGGAGGGTCTTGGTGTTCGCGCCGGAAACGAACGTCGTGTAGAGCGCGGCGCCGGCAACAACCACGGGGACCACCATCGGGGCTGTCATTATGCTCATGAATATGGATTTACCCTTGAAATTCAGCTTGTTCATAGCGAGAGCGGCAGTGGCGCCGATGACGGTCGCCAGGACCGCTGCGAGCACCGCTATCATCATGTTATCAGCGCCGCCCAGCAGAGCCGGTGGTGTACAGGAACTGTACAGGTTCCTCGGTGATGTGCAGGAACATCAGCGCTTGATTGAGAACGAAGCGTTCATTCTGGAGGCTATCGACCTGGTTTCGCGGAAGTACCCGGACGTGAAGATACTCGAAAGCAACTGGTGGGACGTTCTCCCGCAGGAAGTCATCGACCGTGTGTTTGAGGACGTTGAGTTCCCTGGGTGGGCGCTGGAGCACGCTGCGGTCACTGAAACATCGCTGATGATGTACCTCTGTCCCGACCTTGTGCGCGAGGAATATATCCCCGGTGACACGGATTTCACCGCGATACCCTATCAAAAGTACCCCGTCGTCAAGGGAATGGTACCCGACACCGGCGCGCTTGCCTCTGCCCGCGGGAGCAGCGCGGAAAAGGGAAGGCTCCTTGCGGAGACCGCTGTTGACGAGTCCGTTAAAATCGCGGAGAGGGAATACAAGTAAAAATAAAAGGACAGGCAAGTTTTCTCTGCCTGTCCTTTTTAGAGGTGACCTTATGTGTTAAAGCTCAATATCGAAATGCTTCATGATGTGCAGCGCGTTGACGCATTCTGCCTTGGCGTTCATGTCGTTGAAGTCTATTTTCAGCAGTTCGCGTATTTTATTAACGCGGTAGACCATGGTGTTGCGGTGAATGAACATCTTTTCCGCAGCGGCTGCAAGGCTGCAGTTGCTGTCCAGGTAGGCTTCCAGCGTGCTGATGTAGCTGGTGCCGTAATGCTTGTCGCTGTCCGCAAGGGGGCTCAGCACCGACCGGCAGTAGCTTATGAGTTCCTGCTGATTGTCGGCGTTTATCAGCAGGCTGATTATGCCAAGCTCAGCAAAGAAGTAGATGCTTATCTCGTCCTTGTTCTTCTCGGAATGCGAAAGCGCCCTGCGCGCTTCCGCGTAGCTGCTGCGTATTTCCTCGGGGGTGGCGCCTGCGCGCCCCATTCCGCCGCGCAGCCGGTAATCCGGGTGTTTGCGCATGAATTCCGTGCCGAAGCTGCGTATCTTTTTGCAGACCTCCGCAGCGGAAGCGTTATCAGAGCAGGAGATATAGAAGAATATCTCGTCCATGTAGATGCACGAAACTACGCTGCGCTTTGTCATACGCAGGTAGTCTGACATTTCCTTTTCAAGGCGCGTCATCAGGTTGTCGTAGTCGATGCGTCGGTAGTAGGAGTCCCCGCGGAAATCGGGACGGAGTATCATTATCGCGGCTGGCTTGCTGAGGTCGGCGCCGCAGTGAACGCCCATCTGCCGCACAGTATCCTGCGAGATGTTGCGCGCGAAAAGCAGTTCCGAGAAGAACCCGGCAGAACTGCGTTCTTTCAGCTGGTTGGTGATTATCGTATCCGCTATTTCGCGGGTTACGTCAACGAGCTTGAGGTCCCAGGGCATGCGGTAAAGCGGCATGTTCAGCTGGTTTGCAAGCTGTATCATCTGGTTGGGCACCCTGCGGATATACTCCGGGCTGCACATGATGACTACCCCCGCGGTGGAATTCGCGGCGCATTCCTCCAGCAGACGGCACAGATGGGCGTCGGTGTAATGCTCCCCGATGCCGGTGATGAAAACCAGTTCGCCGCCGTGCACCCATTCGCTTATGTGAGTGGCCTGGCTGATGTAGACCCAGGTTATCGTGTGGTCAAGTCCGCCGGTCCCTCCCAGGAGTTCTATCGCTGAGAAGCATTTCAGTTCCGGCAGATTGCTGCATTTAAAGTTCATTCAGTTGTTCCCCCATGGGTCAGGTCATTGTTTCAGCTGATATGTGCCGTCAGGCGTCAGCTGGATCATATCGGCTATCTCAAGGTCGGTGAGCACTTCTGCGACCTCGGCGTATGGCATTCTTGCGAGAATCACGATCTCGTCCGCAGTCCCTGGTGATTTCTCGACAATTTTCGCGATGAGGCGCTGGGTTTCCGTCAGTGCGCTCAGCTTTTCTTCCGAGAGCGCGGGCGCTGTCTGTGCGGGCTTTTCCTGCCTGTTCGCGGAATTCACTGCGTTGGGAGCCGCTGCAGGCGACGGTTTGAACTGACGCTTCTGCGGCTTGTCCGTCCGGCTTGCGGAGGTTCCCTCGGCCAGCCGGCTGAAATAGTGGTACATATATTCGTGGACTATATCCAGGTAGTCGAACACGGGTATAGCGCCGTCCCGCAGGAATGGAACGACACCCGCGCAGCTTTCCATTGTAATGTCCCTTGGCGGAACGCAGAAGAGGTCGCGCCCCTGGTCGATGGTGTGGTTTGCGGTCAGCAGACAGCCGCTGCGGGTAGAAGCTTCCACGATGAGCGTGCCGACGCCCAGCCCTGAAATTATGCGGTTGCGGTCCCGGAAGTACCTCGGTTCAACGCTGGCATGCGGGAGCAGTTCAGAAATGACTGCGCCCCCGCATTCAACGATGCGGCGTTTGAGCTGTTCGTTTTCGGGAGGATAGTTCACGAGATGGCCGCAGGCGAGTACGCCGATAGTGGGAATTCCGTTATTGACCGCGCAGGAATGCGCAACGGTGTCAATGCCGACTGCAAGCCCGCTCACGAGCACGGTACCCAGCCGCGCAAGCTGCGTGCAAAGCATGGTGCCTACTTTTACCGCGTAGTCCGACGGGTGCCGCGGACCGACTACCGCCAGCGAAACTTCGTCTTTCAGGCATTCTAGCGAACCCTGCACGAAGAGGACTACCGGCGGGCAGTAGATATTCTTGAGCAGGGCAGGGTATTCGTCATCGTCGGGTGTGATTATCCTTATGTCGTTGGAGGCGCATTCCTCCATTATCTGGCGCACCTCGCGGCTGCGGACGCTGGCAGCACGCTGCCTTTCGGAGTCGCTGACGCCGGAACATTCGCCGTCCCTTATAGCGCGTGCAAGTTCCTCGGCTGAGTCGTAGTGGTCGAGAAGCTCCCTGGTTTTGGGGTTATGAGGGTACATGACGAGCAGAAGCCACAGCCACACCTCAACTGATGACTTTTTCATAATAAATCTCCTGAATTTCGTTAAGTTATGTGAGTAGGACAAATGCGCAAGGCATTTTAATTTATCTGTGTTTATTATAGCACAATTCCTGTTTCAATTCAACTGTTGCCGTTCTAAAAATAAAAAAGCTGAACCGATCGGGTTTCGGTTCAGCTTTGAGAGCAAAAGAAAAATGTCTATCTATACGAAATAGATTTTTAACACGGGCGAAAACCCACGAAAGAAAAATGCCTCAACGCGCGAAATGCGTGTCGAGGCACTCGACCAAAGGTTTGCGGATATAGATGTGCTATCAGCGCGGGAAGGAGCGTATAAAATAAAAGCGCCTCAACGCGCGAAATGCGTGTCGAGGCACTCGACTGGTGGGAGCTGGTGGATTCGAACCACCGAAGCATGACGCAGCAGATTTACAGTCTGTCCCCTTTGGCCACTCGGGAAAGCTCCCACATATTCAATTGTTGTTCCATTAAAAAATGGAGCTGGTGGACGGATTCGAACCCCCGACCTGCTGATTACAAATCAGCTGCTCTACCAGCTGAGCTACACCAGCGTAAAGCGTTATCAGTTCTTTATTTCTTTTCTGTTCCCTGACGACTTGTATATTATATCACATTATTTTCTGTTTGTCAACACTTTTTCCGAAAAAAATTAAAAAAATTTTCAGCGGCTCTTTCTGCGTGAAAAAATAGCAGTCAGAACCGCTGGGTTTCATCTGTCTCGGGTGAATGCTTCGGCGTGCAGTCCCGTTTCGCGGGCTTTTCTGTAGAGCGCCGACAATCTGCATTGCACTGCGTTCTCTTCATAAATGAGCGCGTCGATGTCCGCTTCCTCGCTGACGAGGTCGAAGTTCGCGCGGATATTTTCCAGGCGCTCCGTGAGTTCCGCGTATTCTTCAAGTAGCTCACGCGCGCGGCGCTCGTCGGGGCTTGTACGGCGGTTGTGTAATTTCAGCATAGTGGTTCCTTTCTCCGGCTATGCTGAATTATATTCACCGCCTGCGCAGATTATGCCGCTATCAGCCCGTCGCCCGCTGAGATCCCGCGTATCGCTGTCACGGTGTAGCCCTCCTGCTCCAGCAGGGTTATCACCGACGGCTCGGCGTAATAATGCATCGTTCCCACAAAAACAAAGCCGAGTTCGCCTTTGCTCAGTCTGTCCGTGATGAAATCTGCCATTTTCTGCTGACGGTCGGTGTACATCATGTCGTAGTATTCCTGCCAGTCGGAGGGGTTCGTTACCTCATCGGCGCTGAAAACCGTGAGTTTGCTGAAATAATCATCATCGAAGCGGCTCCACGCCTCGAAGAGTTCCTCCGTATCCCGCACCTGCGCGTTGATGTTGTCGTCCCCGACGCACTGCGCCAGCGTTTCCAGCTGAACGCTCATGGGAATGCTCCCCATCATGCGGTACTGCGCTTCTCCGCCTTCGATCTCGCGTATCTTTATACCCTCCTGGTGGGCGAGGGTGAGCAGCACGTTTTCAGTACCATAAGAGGTATCAAGCCCCGCCTTGTCCACCACCAGCGAGGAAGCCGCAGAAGCCCAGTAGAACGGCGCCATGCTGTCCATTGCGTCCTGCCATATTCCGTTTTTGCGGAAGTAATCAACGGTTTCGTCGTAGGCGCTGCCGATGAGTTCCTTTGCGGTGGTGCCGCTGAGCACGAGATATTTCACGCACTTCTGCTGCAGAATGAAGTCGCCGGCGAATGCCACGGTGTCCATTTCAGGCGCGACCCAGCTGCTGTTCCGGAGCGCTTCCAGCACGTATTCGGGGTACTGCGTGTCCGCTTTCCCGGCGTGCATGCTTCCCAGCAGGAAAATCTGCGCCCCGGTGCTTTCGTCCTCCACCACCCAGAACGGGGGAGTGACGCAGCCTTTTTCCGCGATGGGCGCGGTGCTGACTTCCAGCGGCTGGTTTTTTGGCGCCGTGGCGCAGCCGCACAGCATCACCGCAGAGATTACTGCCGCAACTATCTTTAAAAGCTTCATCGTTTTACTCCACAAGCCTGCTGTAGCAGTCGGCGCACGCCTCTGCCTCGTCCGCATATTCGGAGACCTCCATGCGGTCGCCGTCCTCGCTGTAGTAAACCAGCCACTTTCCGGCTTCGTTTATCAGGCAGATGCGCTGTTCCTCGTCCTCGCTGCTGCCGCAGATGTTGTAGTAATAATGAGGAACGTCCATTTCAAAGAGCTTTGTCTGTAATTCCTGTACTGTCATAAATTTCTCCCTCTGTCAGAATAATCTTCCGCTTATCTCGAATACCGGCCCCTTTTGCCACAGAAATGCCGACAGGATTATCTCATACCCTCCGCCCGGGGGAAGCATGAAATCCGCAGGCTTTCCCTTGGGTAGCCCGAAACCCGCGAGCAGGTTAGTTATAACGCCGCCGTGTGTGACTACAGCCGCGCGGGTGAGTTCCTTTTTCATCATGTCGCTGAAAATTATGTCAAGGCCGCTGATGCAGCGCAGCGAGAAATCCCCGAACTTCTCTCCCCCCGGGGGACATGCCTCAGGGCCGCCCCTGAGCCATTCAGTATATTCCGGCAGGTCTGCGATGTCCTTCTGGCGCTTTCCCTCGAATTCACCGAAATCCATTTCAGCGATCTCATCGACCTTTGTCAGCTGTATTTCCGGGTAGATTATCTCGGCTGTTTCAACGCACCTTTTCAGCGGCGAGGAATACACGCGCTCCACCCCGGGGTACACTCCGGAAGCGGCAAGCCTGCGTATTTCGTTTTCGCCGTCGGGGCAGAGTGCAAGGTCTGTCTGCCCGATGTATTTTCCGTCGAGGTTGCCCTGGGTAAGTCCGTGACGGATAAGATAGAGATAGTAGTTTTTCATTGTCTTTTACCTTTCGTTATTTTTAAATACCTGCGGTAATATTCATTTAGAATATACTAACGGTATATATTACGCCGCCAAAATCTACAAACATATGTCACCATATTTTGCGGTCGCCGTATTAAAGCTGACTATATCCGGCTTCGTACCACATTATATTATAGATTATGCCCTATGAAGCTGTCGTTTTTTTGTGAAATATGACACTTTACAAATCGGAATATTCAGTTTATAATATACAATATGGTATTATACATAAAAACAAAACCATGGGGAAAATAATAATAAGGAGAAAATGTATGAATAAAGACTTCCCCCGTATCATGACGCTGCTGCGTAAGGAACGGGGTCTTAGCCAGAAGCAGGCTGCCGCTGACCTTGAGGTCACTCAGGCGCTGCTCTCGCATTACGAAAACGGAAAGCGCGAGTGCGGTCTTGATTTCCTCGTGCGCGCCGCCGATTATTACAACGTGTCGATAGATTACCTCCTCGGCCGCTCTCCGATGAGCACCGGCGCCGCAGTCACCGAGCAGGAGCTTCCTGAAAGTTCCGCTGCGGAGAAGTATGACGGGGCGCCCTCCGGGCTTTCAGTGTTCTTCCAGAAGAAGCTGCTGACGAATTCCATCGAGATAATCTTCACGCTGCTTATCAAGGCGAAGAATTCCGAGCTGTCAAAGGCTGTGTATTCCTACCTGTCGATGGCTGTTTACCGCTGCTACAGAATGATCTACAGCGCGGGGAAGTCCAACGACGAGCATGTGTTCAGCATTCCCGAGGATAAGGTGTCCGGGCTGACTTCTGCGGCTCTTTCCATCGAGGATATCAAGGCGCGTTCAGCCGCCGCCAGCGGAGGCTCCGAGGACGATAAGATAACCACCGCCCGCATCGAGCAGGAATACTCAAAGCAGGCTGCGGCGCTTCTTTCAGTAGTCAACAGTTCGGAGAAAACGCTCAGCAAGCTCCAGTGAACAAGTGAACATAACGGCTCCTGCCAGCGATGGCAGGGGCTTTTGTTTTGTCACTGCGCGCCCGCGTCGGGGTCCTTTCCGGTGCGCTTCTTGTTAATGAAAAGCCTGACTGCGTTCAGCGCCGAGCGGAAGTTCAGCGCGACCACCACCAGGAACACCACGCAGTTCGCGATATTCAGCAGCACCATGTTCTGCATGAGCATCACGCATGCGGACATCACACCGAGAAGCCCCAGGTTGAGGAACATCTTCGGAAAATTCACGCTCATGTAGAGGTACTTGCGCGTGTCAATCACGCGGTAGATATAGACCAGCACGTAGCTGATGAATGTCGCCAGCGCCGCGCCGAGAACTCCCATCGGGGAATGCAGCAGTATAAGGTTCAGCACAACGTTGCTCACCGCGCCGATGACACTGGAGATCAGCGAGTGCATGGTTTTCTGTGAAGCCTCGTAAATGGAGCTGAGGAAGTTGTTGAAACTCTGGAACACCACCGCAGCCACCAGGAAAGGCACGTAAATGTACGCTTCCGCGAATTCCGCGCTGCCGAAGAACGGCATGATTATCGGCCGCAGCACGAGAAGAATACCCGCTGCGGTGATGAACATGACGGTCTCTATCATGCTGAACACGTTGGAGTAGAACTGGCTTATCTTGCGGGAATTGCGCTCGGTTATCGCGGACATGTGCCATGCCTGCGAGAAGATACCCACCACGATAGCCGCGAGGTTCGGGAACTTGAACGCGAATGAATACACGCCGTTAGCGGCGCTGCCGAAGAACGCAGTGACCATGAACGTATCGGAAACATTGATTATCCACCACATGACGGTCGTGGGCATAAGCGGAATGCTGTAGCGCAGCATGGATCTCGCGAGCATCGGGTCGTTGCCGAGGGGGCGGTACTGCTTGTAAAGCTTCGCACGCATCGTCAGGAAGATTATCGAGCAAAGGTCGCCCAGCGAAACGGAAAGCACGTACCCCACAACGCCCAGCCTGAACACGCCGAGAAGCAGCAGGTTCAGCAGAATCACCGCTATCGTGGTGAAAATACCGTCCACTGCGAACAGCTTGACGTGCCCCCGGGCGCGGACGTATATCGCGCAGATACCCTTTATGCTGCCCGTCGCAACGTACATGTAGATGAGCCACTTGTAGTCCGCGAGCATGTCGATGAAGCCGATGAGCGGCACCGCGGCAGCAAATATCACAAGCCCGATGAGTGCCGTGTTTATGCCAATCGACAACACGTGCTTGCCGTTGTTGTCCCTGTCCAGGGCATAACGAAGCACACCCTCGTTTATCGAGAGCGTCACCACAGATATCAGCAGCGACGAGGCATTGATGATGTTGTTGACATCACCGAAGCCGTCGGCGCCAAGCATGCTTGTGTAGAATTTCAGCATTACATACACAAGCAGTTTGGAACCGAACTGACCTATCGCCAGAATTATGGTATTGCTTGCCAGCGTCTGGTATTTGTTCATGTCATCGGTCTTTCGTTATAAAATTGGCTGTCAGACGTCGTTGTCCCGCAGCCTGCGGAAGAAATCAGTGAGAATATCGCCGCATTCCTGCATGAGAATGCGGCTGCGCACGAACGGAATGTGCGTGAAACGTTCCTCAAAGAGATTGACCACAGAGGAACACGCGCCGTTTTTGTCGTCGAATGCGCCGTAAACCACGCGTTTCAGCCTGGAATTCATTATCGCGCCGGCGCACATTGGGCATGGTTCCAGCGTGACGTAGAGCGTGCACCCCGAGAGTCTCCAGCTGCCGAGGCGCTTTGCAGCCTGTTCTATCGCCAGTATCTCGGCGTGCGCCGTCGGGGACTGCAGGTGTTCCCGCAGGTTCCAGCCCTCCCCGATGACATTGCCGTCAGGGCCGATAACTATTGCACCGACGGGGATCTCCCCGAGGTCGTAGGCTCTGCGGGCGCGCTCCAGCGCCATCGTCATGTATTCCTCGTCGAGGGTCATATGCGCCTGAACTGCATGACTACCGCAGTGAGAACGAGCCATGCCGCGTTATATCCTGCTATCCAGAAGCCGTTGAGCAGCGAATAATTCGTGAATGCGCCGAAAATGAACGCCAGCAGTATGCCAAGGCATATGCCTGCTATCTCCATTATGCAGCCCACTCTGATACGCTCCCTGATGGCTTTCGCTCCGTTTATCGCAGAAGCGAGGGAAGAGAACGTGCCATCGCAGGAAACGGCAGCGCTGCCCTTTCCGGAGTACTTCGTGTGCTCGTCGAACAGGTCGTGGGACTCCGCGGGGAGTATCTTGACATTCTCGGTGTAGATGTCGAACAGTTCGGAAACCGCGCCCTCGCTGAGCGCGCCGTCCACTGTCTTGATGATTATGCTGACTTCGTTGCGCGCGAGCCTCTGCACGTGCTTCTTCACCTGGGGATTTGCGGAAAGGTTCACGAAGAACAGCATGCACACTTCGCCCGCGACTGCGAGGTAGATCACCTCGTCGTGGTTCTTGTTGAGCGCGGATTCCTTCTTGCTGTCTGGCACCACGATGCCGTGGGACTTCATGTGATCCCTGCTGCCGAGGAGCACTCTGCGGCTGCCTATCCAGCCGGAAACGCCCATTCCGCTTTCGTAAACGCAGTTGGACACCTTTTTCAGCAGAGCCTGCTTGTAGTTGAGCATGTTGAACAGCGGGTCCGCGAGAATGCTGTCTGTTGCGATTGCAAGGCTTGCTGCGTAGATTATCGCTTCGTCGATGGTGACGTGCTGCGCGCCGTTGGTGCCGTTTTTGTTGTAATCCCAGATGTTGCGGATAGAAACAGAACCGGCAGGGAACAGCGTCTTTGCCTCGACCAGCACGGAATTGACCGCGCTGAAATCCTCCACCGCGCTGTAGCCCAGAATGGCTGCGCGGCGCTCGTTGGTCTTTCTGGAAGCGCTGAGCATCGGCAGCATAACGATGAGCGCGCCGGTGAATGTCGCGCCGACGCAGAGTACTGCGGAAAATACAGTCGCTGCAAACGACCACTGGTTCATGATATTGCCGGTGTTGGAAGCGCCGGAGCAGAAAAATCCGATCGCGCCGCCGACAACCGAAAGCCCCAGCACAACAGGGGTGAGTATTCTGGAAATGCGGTCGGAAACGTCCTCACAGTAGGTGGAGATGATGAAATCACAAAGCATCTCGGTCTTTCTCATGGAAGCAACCACCGGGAAGCCCCTTACAGCGCCGCGTGCGAGCTGCTCTGCGTCGTCGCCGTCGGTGCATTCAACGAAATACTTGTCGCTGTCGCCGGAAACGAAGCGGAAGTTGTTCTTCGCAGCCCTGACCGTGCACAGCTTTGACACCGTGTTAAAGCACAGCGCCAGCATGGAAACTATGAGATATACATATGACTGCTTCATCATCAGGTAGTTTGCGTTTGCAAGGTACATGACGATGCTTCCCAGGGCGCCGATATGCGCGAACGCGCACAGTGTGTCGCCGTCTGGTTTGCCTTTCATCAGGCGCGAGAAGCCGTTGGTGATAACGCTGGAGCACGCGCCGAAGCTGAGAATGCCGATGGTGAGGTCGGTGTACAGGAATATGTCAGGGTCCGGCTTGGCAAGCTCCGACAGTATCGGGATTCCGGTTATCTTGAACTGGAAGAACACCTCCGCGATTATCGCGGCGATGGTGAGCAGCCCCAGAATGACAAGTCTGCCTGCAAGTCCCTTGCTTGCGCGGGCAAGGCGCTCTGTGATGACGTTTTCGTCGTCAAGGTCGATTACCTCTTCCTCTTCTTCCTCGTCCTCGTCGTCGTATTCATCATCGTCGGGCTCTTCCTCGTCGTCGATGTCCTCGAGCATGAAGTTTGAGATGCGGCGCTTCTTGCGCGCTGCGAGCGCTTCCGCTTCCTGCACGGCTGCGACGGGGTCGGTCTTGGGCAGGATGCTGGTGTCGATCACCTTGTCATAATCAAGGTTCAGTCCCTTGGGAGGCAGGCTCCTGGGGTTTGAAATGTCGCTGAGCGTGACTGTGCGCTCCTCCGCGATGTTCTTTTCGCGCTGCTCCTTCAGCTTCTGGTTGAGGGAAGCCACCAGCGCGTCGCTGCTGCGGCGTTCCTTTTCGGAAACGTCGGTCTTTTTCTGCGCGCCGGGGGTGAAAAGCACCTCGTCCGCACTGCTGTGCGATTTCCTGCGCGATGTTACCGGGGAATACTCCTTGACGTGCTCGGCCTCTCCGCTGGACATCTTCTTGAGGTCGTTGCCGGAGACCGCGAGCGTGTCGCCGATCTCCTGCTGCGGAGCGGACACGTTTTTAAGCTCGTCAACTGCCTTTTCCCGCGACTCCATGGGGTTCAGGGAGTCAACGAGGTCGTCCGGCTCCTCGGCTGCGCGGTCTGCGGCAAGCAGGGCGCGGTTTATTTCTTCAATGCGCTGCAGTTTGCGCATTTTCTGCGTTTCTGTGGTGACAAGGTCGCTCTTGGTGTGGAAGATTATATCGTCGTCCGCACCGGAAACAGCGGGCTTCACGAAAGGCTGAACATGCTCGCTCCGGGGCTGTACCATCTCAGGCTCCTCGTCCGCGAAAAGCTTCGCAGCCTCGCTCGGTGAGGAAAGCTCCGCGGTGAACCCGGAGTGCTGCGGCTCCCTGGCAGGTTCCTCCACCGGGGGAGTAAACTGCATGGTGCGCTCTTCCTCAGGTTTCTGACGCTTTTCTGCTTCTGCGCGGAGCTTTTCAAGACGGCTCTCTTCGGCAAGGCGCTGCTTTTCCTCGCGGTCGCGGCGACGGCACTCTTCCAGTTCCTTCTTCTGCTGCTGGACAGACTTGCGGTGCTCGGCGACCTTGCGGATACTTTCTTCGCGCTCCCGGGCTTCGGCTTCCTCGGCTGTTTCGGCGTTCATGCGGCTGCGCTTTTCGGCTGCCTTTCTGATGTTCTCAGCGCGCTCCCGGGCAGCTTCCTGCTCGGCGCGTTCCTGTTCCTCGGGGTCGGGGGTCCTTGTGCGGGAAGCGGCGCTGCGTATCATTTCAAGGTCGCTTCCACCGATTATCTCGGTGACGCTCTCGGTCGGCTCTGACTTGTGTCCGCCGCGCTTTTTGTCTACTTCTGCAAGAATATCGTCAATGCTGTAATTATCAGACATCAATATCTCTCCTAATTTGAAACTTCCCGGTTCAGTTCCGGTGCTTTACGACTTCATACATGAGAATTCCGGCTGAAACCGACGCGTTCAGTGAATTCACCTTTCCGAACATCGGGAGCGAAAGCGTCATGTCGCAGTTCTCGCGGACGAGCCTGCCCAGTCCGAAGCCCTCGCTGCCTATCACCAGCGCAACTGCGCCGGAAAGGTCGGCCTTGTCGAACGGGGTCCCGTCGGCCTCCATGCCGTAGACCCACACGCCGTTTTCCTTAAGGCGCTTTATCGTATCCACCAGGTTGGGGACTCTCGCGACCTTGAGCCATGCAGCGGCGCCCGCGGAAGTCTTGAACACAGTCGCGTCTGTCTCTTATACA
>ENA-OZRI01000173-OZRI01000173.1-human-gut-metagenome-genome-assembly--contig:-NODE-173-length-13012-cov-4.324689_pt1 | contig 13012 bp, 6 predicted proteins | sample MGYA00243265_ERZ653937 | MGnify/ENA primary metagenome ERZ653937 (study PRJEB26926, sample SAMN06164566) | human gut metagenome | biome: ENVO:00009003; feature: ENVO:2100002; material: ENVO:00002003... | reverse complement strand
GTGTTCAGCAAGGCGGGCGCGCTTGTCACGCTTGATGTTTCAGTAGCGACGGTGATAGTACAGGACGGCGAGCAGCAGAACGAGCCCGATTTCGAGCAGAAGCTGCTTGTTGATAAGAGCGACATCAGGGTAAAGCAGCCCGACGACATCTTTGTTTCAGAGGTCCTGTGGGAATACTGGAACGGTCTTGGCTGGGCAAGGCTAAGCGTCACCGGCGACCTTGATATGTTCTCATGTTCCGGTCAGGACGGAAAGCGGCGCATAAGCTTCATCTGCCCGTCGGATATGGAAGCTTCCGTGCAGAATTCCAGTTCCGGTCTGTGGATAAGGGCGCGGGTGCGCGATGTGAAAAACCGGTTCAGCATGAACGGGCGCTGGCTCATTCCGCTGGTGAGAACAGTTGACCTGCGGTTCGATTACGGCAGCGAAATGCGACCTGCTTCCGAAGTGACCACCTGCAATTCCTGCAGAATGACTACATACCAGATGAACGGCACCCGTACCCGCATGGAACTGTTTTCACTCATGCCGGACGTAAGACGGACCGTATATTTCAGGTTCGACCAGCCCCCCTGCGGGCTTCCCGTGAACCTGTATCTCGGCTTCGACGGCGAGATAACGGACGAACGCGCGCTGAATTTCAGCTGCTGTTCTGCCAGTCAGCCCGGCAACTGGAGCGAACTGAAAGTCACAGACGGAACGCGGGGTTTCTGCGGCAGCGGAATCATTTCGATGTATATTCCCGACGATATTGCGGAAATCGAGATTTTCGGAGTAAAGGGCTACTGGATACGCGCTGAAGAGCCTTTCGGAAGCAGCGCGGCAGTAAGTCCCACGCTTATAACGGCTGAAATGAACGCGGTAGACCTGATACAGCAGATAAGCGTCGCCGGTGAGCGTAATTCCGCAGCAGCCGGAAAGAAAAACCACAAGCTGCATCTTATTTACCGCCCGGTGATTAACTGCGAAGTCTGGGTGAACGAACTCGGCGAAACTCCGGTGAGCGAACTGCAGTCACTTTCGCGCGACGGCAGAACACAAGTGCGCGTCGTGAACGGTCCCGACGGGCTTCCCGCTGAGTGGTGGGTGAAGTGGGAATGCACCGAAAGCCTTGCAGGCTGCGGCGCAGAAAGCCGCTGCTACGAACTCGACAGTTCCACCGGCGTGATAACTTTCGGCGACGGAACCAACGGAAAGATACCCGCATATTCCGCTGACGCTGATGTGAGCATAGATTACTCCTGGGGCGGTGGAACTTCCGGCAACCTGCCTGCGGGCGCTCTTGACGGGCTTATCACGGGCATTCCGTTTGTGGAAAGCATGACGAATATCCTGCCCACCTGCGGCGGCAGCAACGCGCAGTCGCTGGATAAGATACGAAAGATAGGCGCCCAGCGTATCCGGCACGGAGGAAGAGCCGTCACGGTGCGCGATTACGAGGGCATCATCGCGGAGGAATTTTCGGAAGTCGGCGAGGTGAAGTGCTTCTCCGGCGCCAACAGTTCCGGCGCGCAGGAAAGCGGCTGTGTGACAGTCGTGATAAAGCCTGCGGATATGGGCACGGCTTCCTATGCGATGTCGCTGTGCCGCAGGATAGAGGAATATCTGCGCACCCGCGCGTGCTGCGAGCCGGTATTTGGCGGCAGGCTGGCGGTAATTCCCGTCAGACCGCTGAAAATAAGCGCAGACATATCCGTTGTCATAAAGAATGTAGAATTCGCCGCGCAGACCGAACGCGAGATAATCCATGCAGTCACGCGGCTTACCGATAAAGCGACCGCGTGCATAGGGGCAGTCCCGTGCGAAAATGATATTTATGCGGCGCTGAAAGGCGTGCAGAATGTCGCGTATGCAACCAGAGTGCTTCTCACCGGCGAGTATTCCGGCGACGGGGTATCTGCAGCGATACCTCTTGACAGAAAGCCTGATTACCCGTATTTCCTGCCGGTCACGGGCGTGCACACGGTGAGGATAGACGGCGCCTCAGGGCTGTGACAGCAAAAACTGATGAAAGGAGCTTTCCGCAATGATCAATCTGCCAAAGCTGGACGATCAGAATTACAATGAAATAGTCGAAGCGGCAAAGCGACGCATTCCCGTTATATTTCCGGAGTGGACTGATTTCAACGAGCACGACCCCGGTATCACTATAATAGAGCTGTTCGCGTGGCTCAAAGAAATGCAGCAGTACACCCTTGACAGAATACCAGACGCCGCGCGGGAAGCCATGCTCCTGCTTGCGGGCACCGAACGCCGTAAACCAGCGCCGTCGGAAGTAAGTCTGGTGTTTGACGGGGAAGTCCCGGATCGGCTGCCCGCAGGGAGCGTCGCGCTTTCTGCCGACGGTACCGAATTCACGCTGACAGAGCCTTTCGAAAGCCAGCGCTTTTCCGTCAAAAGTGTGTTCATGCGCAGCGCGGACGGTTACGTTGACGTGACGGGAATTTCATCAGAGCCGGGAACGGTGTTCTATCCTTTCGGCGCGGATCTGGAATGCACGGGGCGTTACCTTTACATCTGTGTTGACGCGCCGCTGAGCGAACTTACATTCGATATCATGACCGAGGACAGGTGCGAAGTCCCGCGGAACGCATATTCCGGCGACGGCGCCCCGCGCGATATCGTGTGGGAATACTCAACGCGCAGCGGCTTTAAAAGCTGCACAGTCGTCGGCGATGAAACGCACGCATTGTCGTTCCCGGGCAGGATCACACTGGGTACCGGCAGCGACTTCGGAGAATGCGCTGAGGAAGCTCCCCATACTGGAATATGGCTTCGCGCGCGGGTGGAATACAGCGGCTGCGAGGATATGCCGCTGCTCTCAGGAATATACACCAACACAGTGAAGCTCACTCAAAAGCGCCGGGAATGCGCGTTTGCAGACCTGCTCATAAAAGACGGGCAGATTGAATTAGACGACGTGCTTGCATTAAATGGCGAGCGAATGCTCATGCTTCGCGACTGCCACGGCTGGTTTGACATTCCCGAGCCGGAATTTCAGCTTAAAGACGGAACGCTGCGCTATGACCTCTCGCAGTATTCCGGAATGACCGCGGACGATGGGAAGCCAAACGCCAGAGTCGTTTTCTGCACGGGCGATTTCGGAAACGGAATAGCGCTTTCATCAAACGGTCTTTCCAGTCAGGAATTCGCGTTTGACCCCGATGGCACAGTGCTCACGGAAGAACTCCGCATAATGGTGATGGACAGAAGCGACAGCGAGTTCCCGCGGTGGAACGAATATTCATATATCGATGATCTGGAACTCGCGGGTCCGTATGACAGGGTGTTCACATATGATGAGGACCGCAGAGTAATCGCATTTGGCGATAATGAGAACGGGGAAGTTCCCCCGGTGGGGAGCGATAATATACTGATAGTATCCTGCTCGCTGACCAGGGGCGCATTCGGCAATGTTTCTGCGGGGAATTTACGTGCAGTGCGCACCGCGCGGAATGAATACCCGGTACGGCAGTATTCCGCGGGCGCGGGCGGTCGTGACCGCGAGGGACTTGAAGCGGCGCTGAGGAGGTTCAGATATGAGCTTTCTGACTGCCAGCGTGCCGTATCTGCCGGGGATTACCGCAGGCTTGCGCTGAAAACCCCGGGACTGCGTGTGGCGGACGTCAGGGCGATACCGTTTTTCGACCCGGACGATCAGTACGCGCCTCCCGAGAAACTGCGCGGTATCATGACGCTTGCGGTGCTTCCTTACAGTAGGAGCAGCTACCCGGTGCCGGACGAAAGGTTCCTGTCAGCGGTGAGAAAGCACATGGAAAAATGCAGGCTGCTCACAGTCGAGCTTAAGACCTGCGCGCCGCTGTATGTCAGGGTGAACATTAGCGCCGAGATAGTCTGCGGGACGAGTGAAGTCGCGCAGGTGAGGGGCAGCGCCGAAAAGCTGCTCCACGGAATGTTCAGCGTTTATTCAGGCGGCAGGAGCAGATTTGGAGAGCCGGTGCGCGAAACCGACTTAATTGCGGCGCTGTGCGGCATTGAGGGAGTTCTCACCGTAAAATACCTGAGGATAAGCGCCGACCGGCCGGAATGCAGGCGCACCTCTTCCGGAATTCAGATACCCCCGCATGCTATTGCCTGCTGCGGCACGGTGGAACTTACGACAGCGGAAAGATAAACCGACGGAAATGGAGGGACAGCCTTGAACAGATCAAGATCTTACATAACGCTCAACCGTCCGTCGGAATGGCAGCGATGCCTGCTCAGCGGCATGGAGATATCAGGCAGCTGCATGATTTCATCGGCAGGGACGGCTGAATGCACGGTGATAACCGGCTCAGCGGATTCCACCGAGCATGGATTTATGTGGCGCGACCTGGAGATAACCGCTCGCACAGGTGAAAACACGATAATGCGCGTCAGCGCTTACGCAGCGGACAGCACGGTGGTTTCAGCCGATGGCAGGACTTTTGAACTTGACAGCCTGCTGAAAGACGCGTCGGTAAGTCCCGCTGAGCGGCTGCGGCTTATCGGAGGGCTTTTCACACCGCTTTATACCAACTGCACCGACGGACCGATAAATCTTCGCGGCAGATATATCTGGATAAAGCTTGATTTCATGATGCTCGACCGCGAACCGGTGGAACTCACGAAGCTGAAACTTCTGCTGAAAAGCGAGAGCATGATGCAGTACCTGCCGGAACTGTACCGCGCCAGCGATGGTGAAAACGGCTTTATGACGCGTTTCATGTCCATATTCGACAGCATATTCTTCGACATGGACGAGCGGATAGCAAAAGCGCGCAGTTCGCTTGATTACCGCATTGCCGACGGCGAAATGCTGCGTTACCTTGCCGAGTGGATAATGACGGAGGACGCCGCCTATCTCAGCACCGACGAGCTCCGTAAAAGAATTCGCAGGACTGCAGCGGACCACCGCAGAATGGGCACCCGCGAGGGACTTTCAGACTGGATACAGCAGGAATACGGCGTAAAGCCGAATATAATCGAGTATTTCAGCGTAAAGAAGCTTGTCAGCGAGGGCAGGGACCGCGAGGTCTACAGACGGCTTTTCGGCACTGATCCGTATAAATTCTATGTGCTGCTGCCGGAAAAGACGTTTTCGGACACGCACGATGCCAATATATTCACCGAGAAGCTGAAAAACAGGATACCAGCCTACACCGAAGCCGAGGTGGTAATTCTGAAAAAGAACGTCATTCTCGAGAACCACACTTATCTCGGCGTGAATTCAGTGATAAGCGGATATTCCTGCGCGGAAGCCGACGCAGGCAGTATCGCCGGAGATATTATTTTAGGAGGAAGCAACGATGAAGAACAGTAATTTCTTTCCGCTTGAAAGAAACAGATATTTCTACGGCAAAATGCTGACTGCCAGGGATTTTGAAACAGAGCAGCGTTATTTCAACAACAAGCGCAGGCTTCTCAACCGCACTATTTACGGCGCTGGCGTAGTCTGCGGGCTTGGAGTTTACCGCAACGACGACGTTTCCTTTTCCGTTGAAACAGGAATGGCGCTTGACTACATGGGCAGAGAGATCTGCGTGAGCACTCCCGTTATCAGAAAGCTGCGCATGGTAGATGGCTGCGAGAGCCTTGAAAAGTCAGACCGCGCTTATCTCTGCCTGCAGTACGCACAGGAAAACCGCGAGCCGGTGAACAACATCGGCGCAGCGGACAGCGGCAGCGAGCAGTACAACAAGATTGAGGAGGGCTACAGGCTGTTCCTTTCCACCGATGAGCCGGACCTTTCCGAGATATACGGCGGCGCGGGGGTGAACAGTGTTTCCGTTGTGTATAGTTCCCACGGGTTGAGGATAGTCAGGGTCGTGCCGAAGCTTGCTGCTTCCGGCGATGAGATAACGGTGAGATTTATCGTCATAAAGGGAATTGACGACCCGCAGGTTTCGTTCGCGTATTCGTTCAGCGCGGATTATTTCCATTCCGGTGGGGACGAGGTTTCGCGGCTGAGTTTCACCGAGGATACCAGCCTTGGGGCAGATGTGTTCAATGCGGATTTCAGCCTTAACTGCGCTGAAGCGGCTGATATTTCCGTGCCGCTGCACAAGGACAAGGCGACTATTTCAGTGCAGATGGGCGATTTCACCGATAAAGTGCAGGTGGACGCCCCCGAGGTGTATCTCTGCAAGGACGCAGAAAGCTGCTCCCTCATGCGCGAAACCAGAATGAGCACCCTTGAAAAGCACCTTGGCGGTGAAAATACCCCCATATACCTTGCAAAAGTGGACTGCATGAACATCGGCACCGGGTTCATCATCAAGCACATCACCCCGCTTCCTTTCGCGCAGCGGGTGAATGCGCTCCCGTCGGAGGAACACGTGTCCTCCGCTGCTGCAGAGCCTGTTCCCGCAGCTTCCGCAAAGCCTGAGAATGTGTTCAGGGGCGGCGTCAGCACCGAGGTCGAAACGCTGGAATACTGGCAGAAGCCGCAGGTTTCCGCAGCTTACAGCAAGAAAGACAAGCGGCTCAATTTCAAGTTCGGCATTCCGTCTGCGGAGGCGTACGATTACGCGACGTCCTCCGGCGTTTGCGATATTCCGATTTCGGGTGCGATACGCGTGAATGCAAGGTTCTTTTCGGATGATATCCCGCATAATCTCGGCATAGGCGATGTAAGCATTTCGGTTTCGGTGGAATACGACGACGACACCGGCAGAAAACTGCTTTTCGGCGACGGGGAGATATTCGCGGTCAAGGGTGAAAAGGCAGTCCCGAAGATACAGGCGGCTGCGCTTTTAAGCCCGGATAAGGGAACTTTCCGCATAGGGATACGGCTTTCAGACTATGTTGACGGTCACAGCGTGAGAGTGCGCTGGTTCGCATATAAGCCCACCCGCGATACCGCGCAGCTGAGGTACAAGGACAATATCGTTATCCGTATCAGCCCTGATATACAGAAGCTCAAGCCGCTTGAGAGAGTGCGTTTCATGGCAGAGGTCAGCGGCACTGAGGATAAGACGGTCACATGGTCCGTCAGCGACCCCGAGGGTGGAAGCATAGACGAGAACGGGCTTTATCAGGCACCCTCCGTCGAGGGAACATACGAGGTCATCGCGTGCAGCAATGCTGACGGCGTGACCAGAACCTCTGCATTCGTGCTTGTGGAGGAATAAACATCACCAGGGAGGTGCAGTGGTTTGCAGGAGATCATAGACTGCGGAAGATATAAAGTCACGGAAGTTCTCAGATCGCACACCGGTTTTGAAGCGGCGCTGTGCTGCGACGTTACCGTTAACAGCGGGGAAATTTTCATAGTTGATCAGTACAGCAATATGGCTTATATCCGCGAACTGCTGCCCCTTTTCTACGACCTGGAAAATAAGCGCTTCAAGGGACTGCGCGGGCTTGTTACGGCAGACGGAAGCTTTTCAGCGGTGTTTGCCTATCATGACGGGGTCCCATTTGAGGAATATTACCGACAGCGCTCCCGGGACTATGACGCCGACATAAAGCTTGCAGACAGCATGCTGTGCGGCGCGCTGGAATTCGACCTTGCAGACGACCGCACCGCTGCCTGCGGGCTGCTGATGGAAAACGCAGTTGTGGACCCCCGGGAGGGTCAGGTGCATTTCAACATGCTGCTTGACCCCGACATATCCGGCAGCGGGAAATTCCGCACCATAAGGCTCGGAAACATGTTGGACAGAATGTTCCAGCGGGACAGATACTTTCCCGATGAAATAGGCGAATTCATCGACGGAATGCGCTCGGGCGAATACGCGAGCTGCGCGGCAGCATATTCCGCATGGAGAAACCTGCAGCAATCGGCAGAAAAGACGCGAAGCGAATACCTTAAGGAAGGGCTGTTCGCATATCTCGGCAGGCGTGCCCGCAAGCGCCGCAAAAAACGCAGAAATGCGTAGGACCTGTCAGAAAACGGAGGATATTTACATGGTAAAAAAGACGATAAGCTTTATCGTGATACTTCTCATATTCTGTACGACAGGCGTGGCGCTGCTTATCGGCACATCAAATTTCGGGTTCGGCTTTGGTGGCATTGCAGAAAAGGCGGTCAGCAGCACCTATGCTCTGGACCGTGCAGGGGATATATATTACATAAGCGACAGCGGGTCGTATAAAAATCTTGTCTGCATTGACTCAGCGGGCAAAAGGCTGTTTGAAAAGCGGCTTTCACCTGATGTGTTCGGTGAAAGCTTCGTCCCGGCTGGAATATACGTTGAGCATGACAAGGGAATTTACCTGACGACCTATGAATTCGACCAGGCAACTTTGTTTGTCAGCCGTGCTGTGGTTCACAGCTTTTATGAGGACGGAACGTACGCGGGCGAGGTATTTTCGCAGAAGCTTTCAAGGTACATGAACGGGCAGTCCGTCATTATTTCGGCGTTCAGCGAGGACGACAATTCGGTTTACTTCTCGCTGCTGGACAGTGGCAGAGCGGAGGTGTTCTCGGCGCTGAAAAACAACTCGGAGCCGTGCGCGAAAATCGCTGAATATCAGCTTCCGGACCGTGACATCTATGGCGCGTATACTTTCTCAGACGGCAGCGTCGCGCTGGGGATTCATGGGGGACTTTCAGTGCTCGGCGCCAGCGGTGAGAAATCCCTTGGCAACGTAAGGCAGGACGCGGTTTTCGACCGCTTCTGGAACGGCATCGACCTGGTTTATATGATGAATTCTGCGACCGGCGATATTTACACGCTGTCAAAGGATCTTTCCATTTCAGCGGCGCTTTCCGGCGGCAGGATCATCAATGCCGAGGAATCCATAACTCCCGCGGACATGACGGATATCTCTGTTGGAATTACGGGCAACATATTCGGCTGCATACATGATGAAACCGAGCGGCTCTATTACGGGAGCTTTTCAGTGATGTCCCGTATTTACACCGATGATGTTGACCGCAGCACGCAGATAAATTCGATACTCACCCTTGCAGCGGTAGCCGTGGGCGTGATACTGCTGACGATACTCACATGGGACTTTTACGTCAGCATTCTGAAAATGCATCTGTCGATACTCCTGCGTCAGTCGCTGCTGATGATAATGCTGATATTCATGGTACTGTATTCGCTGTCCTATCTGATAATAATTCCGCAGGTGGAGCAGATAGTCACCGGGAATTACAGCCATGAAGCGCAGCTTATCGCCAACACTTTTGAGGACGCCATGAGCGGTATCGCGGGCAGCGAGCCGCAGTATTCCGATTATGAGGAACTTTTCGCTGCAGAGGGCAGGGCGGCAGCTTCAGCTGACCCGGAGAATGCTTTCGACGGCGACGACGAAAAGCCGCAGGTCCATCTTGCAGAGATAAAGAACGGCAGAATGCGCCTTATAGCTTCCACCGACCTTTACCCCTCGGGCACGAATGCAGATCGTCTGATATACGGGCTTAACCTGACGGACATTGCGACAGGAATGACGGATACCGAGAGCTTCCACATGCAGAGCGGAATTGAGGGTGAAAAGCTGTTCCTTGTCCGCAGGATATCGATACCAGTCACGACCAGCGACGCATACATGATAGTTGGTATCCGTATCAGCAGCCTTTCCAGTGCGGTGGACGGAATACAGCGAATGATAAACCTGTTCCTTGTCGGCGGGGGACTGGTTCTCGTTGTGATATTCATGATAATCGAGAATATCACCGCAGGCGCGGTGAGAAAGCTCAAGCGCTCAGTCGATAAGATAGCTTCCGGGGAATACAACACCCCGATAAACATCAGCACCGGCGACGAGATAGAGGAACTCTCGCGGTCGGTGAGGGCGCTTTCAGATCATATAGTTGACAAGACGACAAGCCTTGAACGCCTGAACAATTCCTATTACCGCTTTGTTCCGCTGAGCTTCCTGAAAAACCTTGGTGAAACCCAGATCGAGCGCGTCGATAAGTCGCTGCATTCTAAGCGGAGAATGGCAGTTCTGCTTCTCCGGTTCAGAATGTCCGACGCCGAACGAATGATGGGTTCGCAGGATATCTTTGAAAGCATAAACGGGGTTTTCGAACAGCTGATACCGATAATAGGGAGCCACGGCGGCACGGCGTATAATTTTCTGTACAACGGCTGCAGCGCGATATTCAACAATGCCGAGGACGCACTGCGCGCTGCGATAAAGATGCGGGAAAGCGCGGCAGCCTACAACGAGGTGTGCCGGCTTCGCGGAAAGCAGACTGCGGACGTCCGCGTGGTGATAAGCGAGGGCGATGTGCTGCTTGGATTTATCGGCGATGAAAAGCGAATGGAGCCTACCGCGGTTTCCGGCGTAATTACCGAGGCAGAAGAGATAGAAAAGCTGTGCGACGACAGCGGTCTGTACATCGTCTGCACCGAGGAAGCATTCCGCACCCTGCCCGCTGGTAAATACCGCAGCCGCAGGATAGGTGAATTTTCAGCGGAAGGTACGGGCGCAGTCGGGCTTTACGACATGTTCGACAGCGACCCATACGCAATGATAAAGCTGAAAGAACAGTTCAGCGGGGAATTCAGCGCGGCGCTGAAGCTGTTTGAAAACGGCGATTTCATCGGCGCAAGGACACGTTTCATGAACATCGTGAAATACGCCCCCGACGACGGCACCGCAAGGAACTACCTTTACCTTGCGGAACACAACATAAACTCTGGCAGGCGCAAGCTGACATACCGTATTTACGACGGCAGCGAAATCTGACGTACAACCGCCCCTGCATGGAAGGACATGTGATTTATGATCAAGAAGCTCGCTAACGGAATAGCGCTTATAATACGAGTGCTGAAAAATGCGCTGCTTCGCCCTTTCCGGGTGGTGAGCAGTAAATTCAAATATATGTTCAGCGTAGGCAGGGTGACGTCGGCTGTGCCGGGCGCAGTCAGCAAGTTTCCGAAGCTGGCAAAGCGCAAACCTGAAAAGCGCGAGGATTATTTCGACTGGGGCAGGATATATATTGCAAAATCGCTTGTCCTGCTGATAACTGTTATAATCATCGCAGCGGTACTGCTGTACATATTTGTCCTGCACCCGCTTTTCACCAGCTGGTGGTGGGTAAAGGACATGCAGTTTGAGGAAACTGCAGTATCCGCTTATAACGGGCGCGTCCGGCTGTACTACGACAGGGAATTCACCGAGCTCAAATTTGAGGGGAGGCTGAATGACGGTTCTGCGGTAGAATACGGCGAGGAATTCTGGGAAAACGGCAGGAACAAGTACGCAGGCAACTACGAAAAAGGCGTGTACAGCGGCAGCGGTATCCTCTATCTTGAGGACGGCACCGTGCTCTACCGCGGAATGTTCTCAAACGGTAAGTACAACGGCGCAGGGGAGCTTTACAAAGACGACTGCGTGTGGTCCGGGGAATTCCGCAACGGCAAGCTTGAGGGCAGCGGGACTATAACGCGCAACGGCGTGCTGCTGTTCACGGGTAATTTCACGGACGATGTTGCGGAGGGCAGCTGCAAGGAGAACTACGACGACGGAAGTCTGCATTACAGCGGTTCGTACAGCGGTGGAGTTCCCCACGGGGACGCGCTGGAATATTACCCCAACGGAAATCTGAAATACAGCGGGCAGTTCACAGCCGGTAAGTACAACGGAACTGGCACGCTGTATTACGAAAACGGTGAAAAACACTATAGCGGTAGCTTTGAGATGGGCGTGTTTTCCGGCAGCGGAACGCTTTACGAAAACGGCTCCCGGCTTTATTCAGGCGAGTTTGAGAGCGGAGTTTACAGCGGCAGCGGCACGTTATACGGCGCTGACGGCACAGTCACGGCGGGAACGTTCAGCGACGGCGTGATAAGCGGTTCCGCAGTGCGCACCTACCCCAACGGAATGAAATACGAGGGTTGTTTCGTTTCCGGGCAGCCCACCGGGTCTGGCAGCCTTACAAACGCTGCGGGAAAAACGGTGTATTCCGGGCAGTTCCTTGACGGTTTCATTGACTGGAACGAGCTGATAGGTCTTGACGCAGCTGCGGCTGCTGAGTGCTTCCCGAATGCGGTGAAGTCGGTGTACGACGACTGCTTCCGGCTGACTGACGGCTCCGGCATTATACTGGAATGCAGCTTTGCCCGGGGCAGCGACCCGGCTTCGGTGCGCGCGGTGTATTCCATGCCGACAGGCGGCGTTGCTGTGAACATACGCTCCGTGAATGACATAAACGCCCCGTCTGCAGCAGCGAAAGCAAAGGTCGAGGGAACGCTTCCGTCGCAGGCTGCGTTGCTTGGTATAACGGAGCAGTCCGTTGAATGCTACGCCGTTACATATGCTGAAACAGTGGTTTACTGGTGGGTGAGCTCCGACGGTGAACTGCTCATGTTATCGGCGCATTCGCTTTCCGGCGAGGTCGTACCTCCCGCGGAGGACAGCGATGAAACAACGGACCGCAGCGACATCGCAAAACTGTTTGAAGATATCGGGCTTGACATTGAAGATTTTGAGAGCCTTGGCTTCTGAGAGGTGGTAGAATGAAGCGTTATACAGCCGCTGCAGCGGTGATATCAATGGGAATACTCATTACGGCGAATGCGGCTGCATACGGTCTGTACTGCGAGAATGTGACTGCCGCAAATGCAGTTTCCGGGTACTCAGAGCAGCTGAAATCGCTGTCCAAGCAGTTTGAAACGGCGCTGAACGCTGCCGGAATTCCCGACGGAACAGCCGAAGCGGAAGAACCTTCCGTCAGTGAGCTTTACACGCAGCGGCTGAGCGTTTACAGCGAGTTTGCGTCGGCGCATTCAGAGCAGGAGTATTCCCTTGCGGAAAAGCTTATAGATTACGACATTCTGCTGAAAAGGCTGTCGCTTGAAACCGACCGCTATGAGAGAATGAAGTCTGCTGCCGAAGAATTCGCGCAGAAATACCTTTTAGGCGAATGCACGAAGCAGCAGACCGATGAAGCGGAAAAACAGCGCAGCGACAAATATTACGAGATAGAGAGCCTGCTGTTTGATGTCAGCGCGCTGAAAGCAGAAATAGAAAGCGTGACTGGCAAAACGCTGAGATCTGACCATGATTTCAGCGACGTGTATCTTATAACGGACGCGCTGAAACTCTCGCCCGACGAACTCGCCGACTG
>ENA-OZRI01000145-OZRI01000145.1-human-gut-metagenome-genome-assembly--contig:-NODE-145-length-14044-cov-5.133962_pt1 | contig 14044 bp, 10 predicted proteins | sample MGYA00243265_ERZ653937 | MGnify/ENA primary metagenome ERZ653937 (study PRJEB26926, sample SAMN06164566) | human gut metagenome | biome: ENVO:00009003; feature: ENVO:2100002; material: ENVO:00002003... | reverse complement strand
CCTGCCTCCGTACAGACCCTTTTCGCGGATAAATTCTGCGACGCCTGCGGGTACCATTCCGGAGATATCGCCGCCATTCGCTACAGTTTCACGAACGTGCGTCGAGGACATCGTGACTGCCTGCGTGGGCAGGACTTTAATCCTGCCTATTTCGTTGGCGTATTCCATCATATCCACAAGGCTGTCATCGTCCCTTGCGACTGCGCAGACCTTGGTCTCCTTCAGCAGCGACTCATACTTGTACCACTTGTCGAAGCTGAACAGCATATCGCCGCCTATCAGCAGGAACAGCTGCTCGTCCGGGTACATTTCCTTCAGCGCGCGAACTGTATTTATCGAATAGCTGGTTCCACCGAGCCTGACCTCAATATCGCTGACCTCTGCCCCGGGAATGTGTCCGAAAGCGCGCCTGCACATCTCAGCCCTGTCCTCAAACGGAAGAAGCTCAGTGTGCTTGTGCGGTGAAACATAAGTCGGGATTATCAGCAGCCTGCGTAATTTCAGCTGCTTCACGGCTTCCTCCGCAAGACGGACGTGACCGTTGTGGACCGGGTTGAACGCCCCTCCGAAGATGCCGGTCTTTTTTACGTTATCACTCAAGTTCGATCACCCTTTTCTTGGGGTCGCGGCTGCGGCGCCACAGCACGAACTTCCTGCCGATGACCTGGACCACGTCAGCCCTGAGCTGCTCTGCGATCTGGTCTGCGGCTTCCCTTGCGGTGAATTCGCAGTTCTCCTGAACGCCTACCTTTATCAGCTCGCGGACGTTCAGAACATCGTCAAGCTGCTTTATCAGCTCGTCGCCGATACCCTGCTTTCCCACAAAGAATATAGTGTTGTAGCTCTGCGCTATAGAGCGCAGATGCGCCCTCTGTTTACTTGTCAGCATTAACCGAATTTCTCCTTTAATATCCTGGCAAGCTGCTCAAACGCCCTTGCCCTGTGACTTATCTTGTTCTTTTCGTCCTCATCAAGTTCAGCCATGCTTCTGTCCTCGTCCACCATGAAGATGGGGTCGTATCCGAAGCCCTTGCTGCCGGTCATCTCGTCGCCTATGTAGCCTTCGATCTCACCGGTAACGGAATACTCGTCGTCCTCTGCATAAATAAAGTATATCGAGCATACGAAGCGTGCTTCCCTGAGCGGCCGGGAAACACCGTGCATTTCCTCCAGCACCTTTTCGCAGAGTTCCTTGTCAGTCGCTCCCTCGCCCGCATATCTCGCGGAATAGATGCCCGGTGCGCCGTTAAGGAAGTCTATCTCAAGACCGCTGTCGTCCGCAATGGTCGGCAGCTTGGTGGCTTCGAACACAGCGCGCGCCTTGATGTGCGCGTTCTCCTCAAAGGTATCGCCGTCCTCGATTATTTCATCTGTGAAGCCTGCCTCACGCATCGACATCACGTCAAAGCCATACGGCTCCAGGAGCTTTCTGAACTCCCGTATTTTGCCCTGGTTGTTGGACGCGATTATCAGCCGCTGTCGGACAGGCGACGAGGCGGCAGGTTTTTCTTCGCCGGATCTGTGAAGATGTTTCATAAAAATTCCTTTCCAATTTACTGCACTTTAGCGGTGCGTTATTAAACCCATTGTGGGGATAATTATCATTCAAAGAGCGCCTGAACATAGTCCTCGGGTATGAACGGCTGCAGGTCGTCGATTTTCTCGCCCACGCCGACAAGCTTCACGGGTATGCCAAGTTCATTCTTTATAGGTATTATTATACCACCTTTTGCCGTTCCGTCAAGCTTTGTGAGAACAATTCCTGTAATTTCGGCACTTTCACTGAAAAGTTTGGCCTGATTGACTGCATTCTGTCCAGTAGTCGCGTCGAGGACCAATAAAGTTTCAACGCAGGCGTCGGGGACTTCGCGGTCGATTACCCTTGCTATCTTTTTCAGCTCCTCCATGAGGTTCTTCTTATTGTGAAGTCTGCCCGCGGTATCACAGAGAACTACGTCTGCGCCGCGCGCCTTTGCAGCGCTGAGGGCGTCGAACACAACAGCCGCAGGGTCGCTGCCCTCGCTGTGCTTGACTATATCCACGCCTGCGCGGTCGGTCCAAACGTTGAGCTGGTCTATCGCAGCCGCACGGAATGTATCCGCAGCCGCAACGATCACTTTCTTCCCCTGGGATTTGAGATTTGCAGCAAGCTTGCCTATTGTCGTGGTCTTTCCGGCGCCGTTGACGCCTATCACCATGATGACTGACGGCTTGGTATCCGTGCGGAGTTCGTTGCCGCCCGTGAGCATTTCCGCGATTATCCCGCGCAGAAGCTGCTTCACGTCCGCAGGGGCGGTTGCTCCTGTGCGCTTGACTGCCTGGCGCAGCTTGTCGCATATCTCCATCGAAGTTTCCGCGCCGATATCTGAAAGTATCAGCGTTTCCTCAAGTTCCTCAAAGAAGTCCTCGTCTATCTTCGTGAAGCTGTTCATCAGCAACTCCAGCTTGCTCATAAAGCCGTCCTTGGTCTTTTTCAGACCGTTTTTCAGCTTCTCAAAGAAGCCGACTTTCTTAGGCTTCTCTTCGCTTTCTTCCGGGAGTTCCGGTGTTTCTTCCGGCTCGCTCTCGTCAGGCTCTGGCTCGGCTTCGGCTGCCTGCAGGGGTTCCTCGGGTTCTTCCGGTGATTCAAGTTCCTCGGGTTCTTCGGGAGCCGTCACCGGATCTTCGGGCGCTGTTTCAGCTTCGGCAGCCTGCTGCGGAGCGTCCTCCCCGGTCTCTGCGGGAATATCACCGTCAGCCGCTTCACCCTGCTGGATCTCTTCGGCTTCGTTCTGAGCGAGGAGTTCCTCATCGGTTCCCTCCTGATGTTTTTTCTTTCTGAACTTATCAAAAAATCCCATGTGACCTCCGTTACTTCAACTCAACGTCCAGTTCGTCTGCAAGGTCGCGCCTGAGAAGTCTCGACACGCCCTTTTCCTGCATGAATACGCCATAAAGCACCTTGCAGCCCTCTATGGTACCGCGGCGGTGGGTAATCACCATCAGCTGGGTCTGGCTGCTGAACTGGTTAAGATATGTGATGTACTTGTCAACATTCACGTCGTCAAGCGCCGCGTCAACCTCGTCCAGCATGCAGAATGGCGTCGGTCGGTGTTTGAGTATCGCGAAATATATCGTTATCGCGACCATCGTCTGCTCTCCACCGGAAAGAGAAATAAGATTTTTGATGACCTTTCCCGGCGGCGCGGCAAGTATCTCTATGCCGGAATTCAGCACGTCTTCGGGATCGGTGAGTTTAAGCTCACCGTGAGCGCCGTCGCCGAAAATGCTGACGAATATCTCCTTGAAGCTCTTGTTTATTTCCTCAAAGCTGTTCAGGAAGCGCGTCTTGATATCCTCCGTCAGGTCTGATATCAGCCGCTCGAGTTCCTTTTTGCTCTTTTCGATATCCGCAAGCTGCGCGGTCTGGAATTCGAACCTCTCCGCAACCGTGCGGTATTCCTCAATGGACTCCATATTGATGCTGCCCAGCGAAGAAATCTTCTTGCGGAGCGCTTCAAGGTCGTTCTCTGCCATCAGCAGATTCTCAACGGGCTTTGCCTGTTCCATCGCCATCGACACGGTAAGTTCGTAGCTGTCAAGCAGCATGGAAACTATACGCTCCTGCTCGCGGACCTCATTGGTACGCCGCTCCTCAAGCCTTGCAATCTCCTTTGAGAAGTGCTCCTTGTTCGACACAGCCTCGTTGATATCGCGGTGCATCTGACCTATTGCGAGTTCCAGCCGCTCTATCTCGGCAACGGATTTGCTGATGTCGGCTTCCTTGTCGGAAAGCTCACCGCTGTGCTGTTCAATTTCTTTCTTCACGCGCTCGATATCCAGACGGATACGGTCGTCGTCTGCGTCCAGCGCAGCGACTGTTTCCTTGTAGCTGTCGCTGCTCTGGAACAGCGCCCTGCGGTTTTCCTCGCGGGTGCGTATCTCGACCCGGAATGCGTCTATGTCCTTTTCAGCGGAAACTCTGTCGAGGTTCAGCTGTGAAAGGCTGTCTGAAAGTTCCTTTAAATGCGCTGCTGCGGTTTCCCTCTCGCTTCCGGACTGCTTCTGCTGTTCCTCCAGCTCCGCGATCCGGCTGTCGCACTGGGAAACCACGCTGCGGCTCTCCTCAAGCTGCTTTCTGTACTGCGCTATCTGCTGGTCGAAACGCTCCAGCGCCAGCCTTGCGGACTCACCCTGGTGCGAAAGCTGCTCAATGAGCATATCGTACTTTGAAGCCTCCGCACGCGCGCTTATCTCCTGGGTGTCCAGCGCTTTGAGTTCGTCCTCCATGCCCTCTATCTCGACGGAGAATTTCGCTGCCTCAGCCTGATACTGCCGGAATGCCTCAGTCTTTTCTGCCAGTGATTTACGCAGCGAAATGACCTCGGTATAAAGCGCGTCCTTTTCCTGCTTGCGGGAAATAATACCCGCGCCGCTGCTGCGGCTGCCTCCCGTGAAGGAACCACCCGCATTGACCACCTGACCATCAAGCGTAACTATACGGAACTTCGCGCCGTACTTCTTGCTCAGGAATGCCGCGGTGTCGATATCGTCCACTATCGCGGTAAGTCCCAGCAGGTAGCGGATTATGTTCTGATAATCCTCGTCGCAGTCAACAAGGTCGCTTGCTATGCCCTCAAATCCCTGCTCCGACTGTAATCTCGGCTCGTTGAGATAACGCCCCTTCATCGCAGTCATGGGGAGCATGGTCGCACGGCCGGCGTTGGTTTCTTTCAAAAAGCGAATGCAGCGCTTTGCGGTTTCCTCGTTGTCAACGATTATGTTCTGCATCGCGGCTCCAAGGGCGGTCTCTATCGCTGCAACGTAACGGTCGTCCATGCTCACGACGTCTGCAACAGTGCCGTGGATGCCACCCATTCTGCCCTGCTGCGAAGCCCTCATGAGTTCCTTGACGCTGTGAGTGTAGCCCTCCATGGACTTCTCAACGTCCTCCAGCAGCTTGTAGCGCTTCTGTTTGGTGTCAAGTTCGTCGCTGACTCTGTCGGCTTCGGCTTTGGCGTCGTTCATGCGGCGCATTTTGCCCTCGCCCAGCCGCTGGTATCCTGCAAGCTTGTTCTGCTTCGCGGAACGCTGCTCCGCGATATCCGCAAGCTGTTTCTGCGCATTCTCGCGGCTGTTGGTGTATTCCTGCAGCTTGCTTTCGGCGTTCTCAGCGTCGCTGATGAACGTCTGCTTCTGCTCCTCGGCTTCCTGCATGGAATGCTCAGCCTGCGCGGACTTCACATCTGCCTCGCTGCGCTCACGATAAGCCTGCGCCAGTTTCTGGTCCAGTTCGGAATACGCCTTGTCGCTCTCGGCGTTCTGCTCTGCTATTTCAGTCAGCTTCGCCTGGAGTTCAGCGCGGCGCTGCTCCATTGCCGTCAGTTCCTGCTGCTTGTCCTCTATTTTCTGCTGGAATTCCTTTATTCCCTCGTCGAAGCTGCGGCTGCTTTCCTCGGCGTTCGCTATCTGCTCAGCCAGTTCCCTGCGACGATTCTCATTATGCATGAGGTCGTTTTCCAGCACCTGGATGCTCGAACGCTTCTCGGCTATCTCGGTGTTCACAGCCTCGCGGCTCCTGCGGTAGCGCTCCAGTTCTGCCTGAATGCGCTGCTTCTGCTCGGTGCTTTCGTCGATGCTGGTCTGTAATTTCTCCGCGTCCTTGTCGTAATGCTCGCACTCCGCGCGGTTGAGCAGCAGGTCGTCGTCCAGCTTCTTTATTGCGCTGCGGCGCTCCTCATAGTGAGCCGCGCCGACGGAAATTTCAAGTTCCTTTTTCTGGTCGAGGAGTTCAGCGGCAAGCACCGCCTTTTCGGACTGTCTTTTCAGCACCGGCAGGCGTTCCTCGTCAAGCCTTATTATGTCCTTCTGACGGAGGATATTCTCCTCAGCGCTTTCGAGTTCCTTTTCTGCCTCTGCCTTCTTGTGCAGGAACAGCGAAATTCCCGCAGCCTCCTCGAATATCTCACGGCGCTGGGTTCCCCTTGCGTTGACTATCTCAGCGACCCTACCCTGCCCGATGATGGAATAGCCATCTCTGCCAAGGCCGGTGCCCAGCAGCATCTCCTGAATGTCCTTCAGTCTGGACTTCGCGCCGTTTATCAGGTACTCGCTCTCACCGCTGCGGTAAAGCTTGCGGGAGATAGTCACCTCGTCGGCGTCCACTGCGAGCGCGCGGTCGGTGTTGTCTATGCATAGCGCGACCTTTGCGAAGCCCATGGGCTTGCGGTCGGTGGTGCCGTGGAAGATAACGTCCTCCATCTTTTCACCGCGCAGGGTCTTTGCGCCCTGCTCTCCCATTACCCAGCGCAGGGCGTCGCTTATGTTGCTCTTGCCATTGCCGTTGCTGCCGACAACAGCCGTGGTCTGGGCGTCGAAATTCAGTACGGTCTTATCCGCAAAGGATTTGAACCCATGTATCTCCAGTGACTTAAAAAACATTCACAAACCTCGCTAATTTAAGGCAATACCGCACAAAGATTGTGCGTGTATTACGCAGTCAGATTTTTCGTCAGATTGTACAACGAGGACGACGCAAGGCTGTCGCCTTGCTAGGACGAATTGTGCTATATGACGGAAAAGATGCAAGCAAGACACGTGCAAAATCCAATAAATGGTCTTTGTGCGGTGTTGCCTTAACAGCGCACCTCGATGTAAGCCCCGTCCAGCGGCTTCACCTCAACATCATATCCCAGCCCTGCAAGAGCCGCGATGTTACCGCGCTTCTGTCCCACAGCCCTGCTGATATTCCGGCTGTCGGTATATATCACATAATGTCCCTTTTCCATAGCGAGAAACTTCTGTTTCATGTCATTCAGAAACAGCCTGCTCTCAACTATTTCACGGAACGCCGGGTGGTAAACTCCCCCCAGCATTTCTTTTTCAACTTCCTGTGAGGCATGCAGCCCCATGCGTATCACGCGTATCCCGGCTGCGGTGAATTCCCGCAGGAGTTCCGCGCACAGATCCACGGTCTGCTCGAAGCCGAAGCTGCGGTATTCCCCGCTCTCAAACAGCCTGCCAAGCCGCGTGTGCTTCAGTATCACCGTCGGATAAACGCGCACCGTATCCGGCTGCAGCGCGATGAATTCCCGGCAGGTGAGCCGCACGAATTCCTCCGTGTCGCCGTAAAGCCCGGTCATCATCTGCAGTCCCAGCGATATCCCGCTTTCCCTGATAAGCCGCGAAGCCCTGCGGACGTCCTCTGCGGAATGCCCCCGCTCGTTCATCTGCAGCACCTCGTCCGACATGGACTGCGCGCCGAGTTCCACCGCAGTCATGCCGTACTTTTTCAGCAGCGCGATGATCTCGTCGTCAATACAGTCAGGTCGTGTGGAACAGCGTATCCCGCAGTAGACCTGCGGGTGCTTCTGCACTGCGGAATGCGCGCATTCCAGCAGGCTTATCATGTATTCCCGCGGGACTGCCGTGAAGCTGCCCCCGAAAAACGCGATCTCTGCCTGCATTCCGCGCTCGGCAAGGTGCGGGGCCTGCTCCTCAAGCAGCGCTGCGACTTCCTCAGCCGTGGGGGCGTGAGCCGCGCCGGAAATGCTCCTCTGGTCGCAGAAACTGCACCTGTGCGGGCAGCCAATGTGCGGAATAAAAACCGAAATGTTAGTCCGTTTCATAGCCCATCAACCCGATAGCTTCCTTAGCGGCAGCCTGCTCAGCTTCCTTTTTGCTCTGCCCGGAACCTGCGCCGATGCTCTGCCCGTTCAGCATTACCTCAGCGTTAAAGGTCTTGTGGTGAGCCTCTCCCTCTTCCTCAGTCACCTGGTAGGATATCTTCTCCTCCGGGTTCTGCTGGATTATCTCCTGCAGAATGGTCTTGTAGTCGCCGAGCTTAACCTTGCCGCTCTTTATCGCGTCGATAGACGGCACGAATTTCATGATGAACTTCTGCGCCTCGTCCATTCCTCCGTCAAGGAATATCGCAGCGATGAGCGCCTCAAAAGCGTCCGCGAGAATGGAACGGCGTTCGCGCCCGCCTGTCATCTCCTCGCCCTTTCCCAGCAGGATATAATCCCCGAGGGAAATACGCTTAGCGAAGTTATACAGCGAATTCTCGCACACGATGGAGGCGCGCAGTTTTGTCAGCCCGCCCTCCGGCACGGTCGTCATATTCGTGTAGAGGTACAGCGAAACCGTTATCTGCAGCACGCTGTCGCCCAGGAATTCCAGACGTTCGTTGCTGCCGTTGTTCTTTCCTCCGGAATAGCTGGAATGGGTCATTGCGCCCCTGAGATATGATTTGTCCTTAAATGTATAGCCTATAGCCTTTTCAAGCTGACTGAATTCCGACATATCAAGCCTCTTCCTTTACTCCGAGAGCGGCGATCGCGCTCGTCATTTCGTCTATCGCGTTCTTCTCAACGAACATCTTCGCCTGCCTGAACGCGCCCAGGAAAGCTACCGCGTCCGAGCTTCCGTGCGCCTTGAACACAGGCTTTGCGGTGCCCAGCAGCGGTGAACCGCCTATGGTTTTGTAATCAAGCTGCTTTGCGATGTCGCCAAGCTGCTTCTTTACGCACAGCGCGCCTATCTTAGTCTTGAGATTTGCAAAGAACATGTTCTTCAGCGACTGCTTCATCAATATTCCCATGCCCTCGCATGCCTTGAGGAACACGTTTCCGGTGAAACCGTCTGTCACAAGCACGTCAACGCCGCCTACAGGCGCGTCGCGGCCCTCTACATATCCGATGAAATTTATCGAGGGAGTTCCGCGCAGCAGCTTTACCGTTTCGTGCTCGAGTTCCCTGCCCTTTTCCTCTTCGGTGCCGATGTTCAGCAGACCTACGCGGGGCTTCTCAATGCCCATTGTCTTTTCCATGAAAATGCTGCCGAGTACCGCGAACTGCTGCAGCATTTCCGGACGGCACTCAAGATTTGCTCCCCCGTCAACGACCGCATACCTGCCGCCACCAAGACAAGGCATCAGCGGAACGAGCGCAGTCCTCTTTACGCCCTTGATGCGCTTTTCCACCATGGTTCCACCGACTACGATAGCGGCGGTGCTGCCCGCGCTGATGAATGCGTCCGCATTTCCGTCCGCGAGGTAATACAGCGCCTTGCCCATGGAGGTGCCCGCATTCTCCTTAATAACGGACTTGGGGGCGTCCTCAGTGGTGATAACGCCCTGTGCCGGCACAAGTTCAATGTGGCTGTCGGAGATATTCAGTTCCTTCATGCGTTCCATGAGAACCTTTTCGTCGCCGGTTATCGCGATATCAATGCCCAGTTCCTTTACAGCAAGCGCTGCCCCTTTAAGTACTTCGTCCGGGGAATTATCCCCGCCGAAACCGTCTATAACTATCTTCATGATTATGTATCCTCACTATCAGAAAGAGCCTTGCCCAGGTCGGAAAGCGCCCTCTGTGCCAGCGCTGCATAGCGCTCCTGCTTGCCCTTTATCACCCTGTCCAGCCCAGGGAGTATCCCCATGCTGCTTGCCATCGGCTGGAAGTTCTCCACCGTCGGGTCGCTGATGTAATTGCACAGCGCGCCCAGCATCGTCGTATTAGGCAGTTCTGTCGGCTGCCTGCCGGAAAGCCTGTCCGCAAGCGCCCTGCCCGCGATAATTCCGGAAGCCGCGCTCTCAACGTAACCCTCGACGCCTGTCATCTGTCCCCCGAAGAACACGTTATCCGAGCCGCGCAGCATGAACCACTTGTCCAGCAGACGCGGGCTGTCAAGGAATGTGTTCCTGTGCATTACGCCGTAACGCACGAACTCAGCGTTTTCCAGCCCCGGTATCATTGAAAAGACGCGCTTCTGCTCGCCGAATTTCAGGTTCGTCTGGAAGCCCACGAGATTGTACATCGTGCCGTCCCTGTTCTCCTTGCGGAGCTGAACAACGGCGTAGGGGCGTTTCCCCGTGCGCGGGTCGGTGAGTCCCACGGGCTTCATGCAGCCGTAGCGGACGCTCTCGAAACCGCGTTTTGCCAGCACTTCCACCGGCATGCAGCCCTCAAACACCTTCATTCCGGCGCTCTCTTCGGGTCGGTCGAATTCCTTTAAAGGGGCGCTCTCAGCAGTCACCAGCGCGTCGTAGAACGCCTGGTATTCATCGCGGTCCATCGGGCAGTTGACGTAATCTGCCTCCCCCTTGTCGTACCTGGTCTGATAAAACGCCTTGCTGAAATCTATGCTTTCCGCGGAAACTATCGGCGCTGCCGCGTCATAGAAACTCAGTCCCTCGCCACATATACCGCGTATCTTCTCAGCAAGCGCGTCAGAAGTCAGCGGACCTGTGCATATCACCGCGTTTCTTTCCGGAATTTCAGTGACTTCCCCGCTGACCACCCGTATATTGGGGTAACTGCGCACTATCCTTGTCACCTCGTCCGAGAACTTCGTGCGGTCCACGGCAAGCGCGCCGCCTGCAGGGACTGCAGTCTTGTCAGCGGCTTCAAGTATCACGGAACCAAAACGGCGCATTTCCTCCTTGAGAAGCCCGCAGGCGCTCTCAGGTCTTGCAGCCTTGAGCGAATTGGAGCACACCAGTTCCGCGAAACCGGCATAGTGGTGCGCCGGGGAATACTTCTCCGGCTTCATCTCGTGGAGTTCCACGTCGAACCCGCGCCGTGCCAGCTGTACTGCCGCTTCGCAGCCCGCTAGTCCCGCGCCGATAACCTTAACCGTCATTGCTCTTATCCTTTGCGTTGTCCGCGTCAAGGGAGCGCTCGTAACCGCAGCCCTCCTTAGCGCAGTAGATCTTGCCCATACGGCCTGTCTTTTTGAACAGCGTTGCGCCGCACTGCGGGCACTTCTCTGAAACAGGCAGGTCCCACGTCATAAAGTTGCAGTTCTGGTAATCCTCGCAGCCATAGAACGGCTTGCCCTTCTTGGATTTCTTCGCGAGCATCTTCTTGCCGCACTTCGGGCAGGTGCCCTGGGTCTCCGTCACTATCTTCTTCGTGAACTTGCACTCCGGGAAACCGCTGCACCCCAGGAATTTTCCGTAGGGACCTATCTTGATGACCATCGGCTTGCCGCATTCCTCGCAGATGACGTCCGTCGGCTCGTCGGGGACTTTCACGCGCTTGCCCTCCATGTCGGCTTCTGCCTTTTCAAGGGTCTTGGCGAAACCGTCGTAGAACTTGCGGAGGACTTCCACCCAGTTCTTGTCGCCATGCTCAATATCATCGAGAGAGGTTTCCATTTTTGCGGTGAATTTCACGTCAACGATGTTGTTGAAGTGATCCTTCAGCAGTTCGGTTATAACTTCGCCGAGGGAAGTCGGCTTGAGCTGGTTTCCCTGCTCGCGCTCGACGTAATGTCTGTCGAGTATAGTTGAAATAGTCGGCGCATACGTGGAAGGTCTGCCGATGCCGTTTTCCTCAAGTTCCTTGATGAGGGAAGCTTCGTTGTAGCGCGCCGGCGGCTGTGTGAAATGCTGGTTTCCGACTACTTCCTTAGCGGTCAGCTTCTCGCCCTTTTCAAGCTTGGGCAGGGCGCCGGTCTGTTCGCCGTCGGATTCCTTGGTTTCCTCATAGAGCCGTGTAAATCCGTCGAATTTCACGGAATATCCGCTGCTCTTGAACAGGCAGCCTGCAGCCGTGATATCGGCAGCCACAGTGTCAAGTATCGCATTCTGCATCTGGCTTGCCATGAAGCGCTCCCAGATGAGCTTATACAGCTTATACTGGTCGTTAGTGAGCGAGGATTTCACCTTGTCGGGCGTAAGGCTCACGGTTGTAGGGCGTATGGCTTCATGCGCATCCTGCGCGTTGTTCTTGGACTTATAGGTGCGCGGCTTTTCCGGCAGGTAATCCGCGCCGTACATCTCTTTGATGAGGTCAGCTGCGGCTGCCTTTGCCTCGTCGGAAATTCTCAGCGAGTCTGTACGCATGTAGGTGATAAGACCGACTGCGCCCATTCCCGCAACGTCGATACCCTCGTAAAGTTCCTGCGCTGCCTTCATCGTGCGGCGCGCCTGGAAGGAGTAGCGGCGGCTTGCCTCCTGCTGCAGCGTGGAAGTCGTGAACGGAGGCGCAGGCTGCTTCTTGCGCTGGGACTTCTTCAGCCCGGTCACGGTGAATTCCGCGCCCTTAAGGCGTTCCAGCAGCTTGTCAGCCTCTTGCTGACTGGAAATCGCGAGCTTCTCGCCGTCCACTTCAGCCAGTTTTGCCGCAAACGCTCTCTTTGAGGAAGCCGCAGTCAGCTTTGCGTCAACGCTCCAGTATTCCTGAGAAACGAAACTGCGTATCTCGTTTTCGCGGTCAACGATGATGCGCACTGCAACGGACTGCACACGTCCCGCGGAAAGACCGCGTCTTACCTTTTTCCAGAGGAACGGCGACAGCTTGTAGCCCACGATACGGTCGAGAATTCTGCGCGCCTGCTGTGCGTCCACGATATCAGTATCTATGCAGCGCGGAGAAGCCATTCCGTTCTTCACGCCGGTCTTGGTGATTTCGTTGAATGTCACGCGGACAGGAGCATTCCCGTCAATGTTCAGCAGATGCGACAGGTGCCACGCGATAGCTTCTCCCTCGCGGTCCGGGTCGGTCGCGAGATAGATCATGTCGCTGGCTTTTGCGTGCTTTTTCAGTTCTTTGATGACCTCTGCCTTGTCCTTCATATTGACGTACTGCGGCGCAAAATCATGCTCCACATCAACGCCCAGCTTGGATTTCGGCAGGTCGATTATATGTCCGGTGGAGGCTATAACGTCATAGCCTTCTCCGAGGTACTTCTTTACAGTCTTAGCCTTTGACGGCGACTCTAATATTACAAGGTGCGGCACAAAAGTTCCCCCTATACGTTTTTCTCTGTCAAGCCGGAAAATCGGCTCACCTAGACATCGCAAAGCCTAAAGTCTGCTTACGGTTTTGCGATATCTGCTGCACGTCAGCGCAGCAGCAACGGTCGCATAATTAACGGCGCAATATGAGGTCACCTCTAAAAACCTTGTTTGAGTGAAAATGTGTATAGCACACCGCCCGCTTCAGAAAACCTCCTCGTAAGGCATACAGCCTTACTTCGTCGGCTTTCATCGCATTCGGCGCACTCTACCCATTTTCACTTTTCAAACCGGTTTTTAGAGATTCCCATGAATTATTCGCGCCAGCCCGTTTATTATACACCAAACAGCCGGGCAGGCCATGTCCAGCTTTTTTTATTTTGAAAGCTCCCACAGGATTATCGCAGCGGCAGCAGCGGCATTCAGCGACTCAGCGCCCGATATCGGGATGTAGACCGCGCGGGTGCATTCCGCAGCCACAGTCGGTGAAACGCCGCGCCCCTCGCTGCCGATGACAACCGCAGCCCTCTCCGGGAATTCTATCTCCCCGAGCCTTGCAGCGCTCTCGTCGAGCATCGCGCCGTACACCGAAAATCCATCTGCCCTGAGCGCCCTCACCCGCTCCTGCATACTGCCGATAACGCACGGAAGCCGCAGCACGCTGCCCATTGAAGCGCGAAGCGTTTTCGGCGCCCAGATATCAGCGCAGTCCGGTGAAAGCACCGCGCCGCCGAAGTCCAGAGCCTCCGCAGTGCGGATAATAGTACCGACGTTGCCCGGGTCCTGTACTCCGTCCAGCAGCACCAGCCGTCTGGCCCCGCTTATCCCGGGACTAACTGGTTTCTCAGCAATGGCAAACAGCCCCTGCGGAGCCTTTGTGTCTGAAATGTATTCCGCAACATCGCCGGATATGACAGTGACGTCGCTGCATTTCTGCCTGAGAAGCGCGGCCGTCTGCGGGTACTTTTCTTCTGCGCGCTCGGTCGTCAGCACTGAAATTATCCCATACCCGCTCTTTGCGAGTTCCCCGCAGAGATGGTCGCCCTCAACGGCAAAAACGCCCTGAGCGTCCCTTGCGGATTTTTCCCGGAGAAGCTCCCGGAAGCGCTTTACAGCGTCGTTTTTTCTTGATGTGATCACCAATGGAGCAAATCCCCCTACATAGCGAAAAATCTCACGCCCTGGAACAGAACGTGAGATATTATCACGATTAAAGCGCTGCCTTAGCCTTCTCTGTCAGTGCAGTGAAGCCTGCTGCGTCGTTGATTGCGATCTCAGACAGCATCTTTCTGTTCAGAGTGATGCCAGCCTTCTTCAGAC
>ENA-OZRI01000127-OZRI01000127.1-human-gut-metagenome-genome-assembly--contig:-NODE-127-length-14548-cov-4.188850_pt1 | contig 14548 bp, 9 predicted proteins | sample MGYA00243265_ERZ653937 | MGnify/ENA primary metagenome ERZ653937 (study PRJEB26926, sample SAMN06164566) | human gut metagenome | biome: ENVO:00009003; feature: ENVO:2100002; material: ENVO:00002003... | reverse complement strand
CGAGATGCTCAGGAGTCTCGTGGGCTCGGAGATGTGTATAAGAGACAGCCTTTATATTGTCCTTTCCAAGCTCCATGGAACCCTCAGTTATACTGATGCTGTAGTCGAGCTCCATCTCCACATTGTCAAAATAATCCTCTTCATCCTCCATCGTGGAGATCTTGTATCCTTCCAAATCCTTATTTTCTGCCATCTTATCTGCCTTTCACTATTTTACCTTTATGCGCTGTACACTGCTCCAGCCGCCATGAATGGTCTTGCCGCCAACTCTTCTGTAGGTTCTCATCCTCACATAATAATATTTTCCTGAGAACAGAGAGCTTATCCTGCGTCTGAGTTTTGTGGACTTATTTATCGTTGCCACCTTATATCTGTCAAATTTCGACGTTATACTGTACTGGATCTGATACCCGCTGACATACCTGACCTTATTCCAGGTTACATCCACCGTCTTTCTGGAATTTGATCTGACCGTTTTCGCCTTGCATCCCGGCATCCTGTACAACCTGACGCCAGCCATATCATATGAGCTCGCCACAGTGCTCCTGAACGCCTTTACGGTGTATGTGTAGCTCCTGTAATCTGTCACTTTCTTATCGACAAATGTGTGTGTGTCCGCAGACAGTACCCTGTACTGCTTCCATCCGTTCTGCCCCGGTGCCTTGCGGTATATTTTGTATCCACTCGCGCCCTTTACTTTGTTCCAGGATACCTTCACGCCGGAATATGCATTCTTCACGTCGTACTTCGGCTGGGTAAGTCTGACCAGTGCCTTTGTAGCCGCCGGCTGTCCCTCGGCCGTGCCGTTCACGCCCCTCACCGCATATCTGTATCTGATTCCAGCCGCCGCAGTCTTGTCAGTGTATGTTCTGACTCCTGAACCTTTTATCTCAGCAATACATTTGTATGCGCTTGTCGCAGTTTTCCTGTATATCTTATACCCACTTGCATTATCCGCCAAAGTCCACGACAGTCTCAGTCCATCCTTCGCATTTCCAAGACTTTCCACCGCACAGGTTCCAACCTTTGTCTCCGGATGGTTTTCGCCAAATGTATTAGCAAAATAATCCGCCATGTATGGACAACCGTAACCGTAGTATTTATCCTTTCCCGCTGTTCCCAGATCCACGGAATATGAGATAAGTCTATTCTTCAACTGGTCACTGTCAAGCTCTGGCTCCGCCAGCTTCACGTAGGCCGCCGCCGCTGATATATGCGGAGCCGCCATGGATGTTCCTGAATTGGAATACCCATGATTTGTTCCGGTCTTCCATGCCGATTTTATATATGTTCCGGGAGCAGAAAAGTCCACCGCATCACCATAGTAGGAATATGCATCGTCAAACTCTACCGTATCTGCTGCAATCCTGTCTGCTGTCTCCTCCGTTCCAGCCTTCTGCATAAGCCCCGACACTGTTATCACATCACTGCTGTCCGCAGGATATGACACACCTTCCACGTCGCTGATCTCCCAGTTGTTCACAGTGCTGTTCGTATTGCCTGCTGCCACACACATGATGACGCCATCTTCTTTTGCACTTTTTAACAATTCGTCAAGCTTCGACCTGGTGTTGTCACTTGCATTTTTACCATAGAAGCAGAAGCTCATATTGATCACGTCCGCACCGCTGTCAAGCGCAGCCATGATTCCCTGCTGTACCGTTGACACTGTGGTTGCTCCCCGGCTTGTGAAACATTTGATGATCGTGAGCTGGACATTGTCCGGTGTCGCATCCGCTATTATGCCCGCCACATGACTTCCATGTCCCATGTTGTCTCCGTAGTCGCTCCGGTCTTCGCCCTCGCAGCAGTTCATACTTCCTTCCTCATTTATCCTGCCTTCAAACAGAGTATCCGAGGAATTAACTCCGGTATCTATGACCGCCACATTTACCTTAGCATCCAGCTTGTACTCTGACACCTCCGCCTTGAGCCTGTCCATTCCCATGTACCTTGTGCCCCAGCTTACAGCCTTATATGTCTCCGATGCGGCAAGCATGGCATCAACGTTCCGCTGTGCAGCATACGAATTTGAATCCAAATCCGCCAACACATCTTCTGAATATATGACCTGATCAAGCATACATTTTTCAGGCTCGTACTCTTCCTGAAGCTTTTCGTATGCCTGTTTCGTCGCTTCCTCGGTATCGTAGCCAAGCACATAGTAATCGTATTTGTCATAACAGATGACTGTTGTCGCGCCATAGGTCTCCGGCACTTCATCTGTATACAATATGATCCTGCGAAGACTGTATATGTCGGCTGACTCACTGCTGTACATTGCCGCTGCGTCGACATCCGCTCCTCTATCCATCACATCGGCCGAGTTTACCACATCAGCTTCGTCCATGGAATCTCTAAGCTCTGACACACTGGTTACGTATTCTACATTTTCATAATCCTGCGCGTACACCTTGGTATATGTGCCAGGCGCTGCCAGCCCACCTGCCAGCACCACACAGGCAATCAGGTACGACCACCTTTTCCTTCTCACCTATATTCCTCCTGTATATAAAAACAGCTCTTTAAACCACATAGTTATCTTTTAGTATAACATAAATGTGCCGCAGATGGTGAGTAATATCTGTAACCCAAAGCCTCCACAGCACATATTTTATATCAGAGGTATATAAACCTCTGACAACACAATACGGAGGTAAAGTAATGGCAACATTCACTAATCAGGCAACTCTGTCCTACAACGGAGGATCCACCAATTCCAATATCATAACTGGAGAAATCATTGAAGTCCTCACAGTCTCCAAGACGGCTGTGGTGGACACCTACCGAACACCGGATAAGATCACGTATGTGATAAGTCTCATCAATTCCGGAACTACCACACTCACAGGTCTGTCTCTCACAGATAATCTGGGAGCATATGCAGTGGGAAATACAACAGTATATCCTCTCACATATATTCCGGATTCCATCAGATACTACACCAATGGAACTCTGGTAGCCGCTCCGGCTGTCGGTGCTGCAGCTCCGCTGACACTCACTGGAATCTCCGTTCCAGCGGGTGGAAATGCTACTATTATATATGAGACAACAACAAATGAATTTACACCTAGAGGCAATGAGGATTCCGTGACCAACACTGTTACAGTAACCGGCGCAGGACTTGCCAACGCAGTCACTGCAACTGAGTCGGTTTCCCCTGTTGCAGCTCCCGATCTCGCCATCACAAAGTCTGTGAGTCCTAGCATAGTTGCAGAGAATGGTCAGATCACTTACACCTTCCTTATAGAGAACTACGGCAACACCGAGGCATCCGCAAGTGACAACGTCATCATCACAGATACCTTCAATCCGATCCTCACCGGAATCACTGTGACATACAATGGAAATGCATGGACAGCGCCAGCCAGCTACACCTACAATGAAGCAACAGGCGAGTTCGCAACAGTTGCCGGACAAATCACTGTTCCAGCGGCAACATTCACACAGAATACAGCCACGGGAGTCATCACCACAGCACCGGGAACGGCAACCGTGACCGTCACAGGAACCATCTAGCTGGCATGAGCCTGTCCGGGTCGACAACCTGACAGCTTTGGGAACATTTCCCACAAAATAGCAAAAAAAAGAAAATTTTGTGCTCAAACTCCCGGATTCCCACTGAAAAGATACACGACTTCTAATCCATGTATCCTTTCCAGGGATTCGGGGGATTTACAGCACAAAATTTTCTCTTTTTTTCATAATACCTGAACACAGCCTAACACATCACTCCACATTCTTGAGCGCCTCGTCCATAGGAATCTTCTTTATCCTCTTCATCTGCAACAGTGAGATCACCAGATAGCAGGTAAAGCTGAGCACGAACATGAGTGGGAATATCCATGGTGCCATGTATATCGGCATCCAGCCGCTTAGCATATCTATCAGCATTGCCCTGTATATCACCTTGATCGACAGGTAACTGAGCAGTATATCGAGCAGCGTCACCACCGCAACCATGACAGTTGTGGATGACAGATACAGCTTACTGATCTCCTTTGTGTCATATCCCAGTATCTTAACCATGGATATGGACACCGTGTTCTTCTCCACTATTAGTTTTGTGAGCAGATATACGAGAAGCATGAACATAACAAGTGAAAATACAACCACTATGTAGAACATACCTCCCATGGACTTGGTGAGCTGTCTGGACACCTTTATCATGTCATCCTTTGTGATCTCTGACACTACATGATCCTCTATATCGGTCAGCTTGTCATTCGAGAAATAGCCGGTGAAGTAATCCTCGTCCTTGTCAAATATTTCTCTGAAATCACCCTCTGTCACGAACACCGCAAGGGCTGCCGGATACACCACAGAACCCGTCACCTTGAGCTCATATGTGTCATCAGTATAGCTCTCCTTGAGCTCAAGTTTGTCGCCATCAACTATCTCATATTTGTCTGCGTAGCTGTCAGATACCAGCACATCTCCGTCGTCCAGCTTAACCGGGAAATATTTACTGTCCGAGTGTATTCCATACACCATGATCTCATCATCTATATCTCCGGTCGTCCTTAGCGTCTTCATACAGTAGGTTTCCGCATTATTATTTGCCGTCTCCACCTGTGAATCCAGAACATACTGGTGGTCAGCTACCATATTATCCAATATGTCATTCTGATAGTGCTTCAGCATAGGATTCAACATAAGTCCGAACATCAGAAGAACCTGTGCGAAGTAAATTCCAAGAAGCATGACCACATATCCTGGAATGTTCTGAAGTATGACACGGGTCTTGAACCTTGTCATGAACTTCCAGTGAGGCAGCTTCACCGCCTTCTTTCTCTTTGATCTGCTGAGATCATGCCTCAGGAACCTCAGTGGTGAGAGCTTCAGTTTGCTGTTTACCACTAACAGGTTCACAACGATCATGATTATAAGAGGTATGACTGTGGTAAGCACAAATGCATCGGCATTCCAATACGTCACATACTTAGTGAGGGAATAGCTTCCATAGTAAAGCTGCGCACCCATATCCTTAAACACCGAATAGCCCAGCACGTTTCCCACCACTGATGCCACAAATGTAACTATGACAGGAAGTGATATGTAGTGAATAAGCAGCTCGCCCTTCGTATATCCTGAAGCCCTCAATGTTCCAATAACCGACGCTTCCTTTGTCAGAGTGTTGCTGATGGTTACCGCAAATATAAATGCAAGTATAACTATGACGATGTATTCAAACCATTTCATCATATTTGTATCACTGCCAATATCATTCCCTGCAAAGTTGATCGCCTGGTTCTGATACCTTGGAATGTAGTTCTCCACCATAATGCCGTTCATGACCGCCTGTGTATACACAATCTCAAGAAGGTCATCCGCCAGCTTTTTCTCATCGTTCTCCTCATCCGGCATTCCATCATCGTACATCCATGAATACGACCAGGTCTTATTTTTCTCTGGAAGATCATCAAATTCCTCATTTGACACAACCGCAATTCCGAATATCGTGGCATCAAACATGGTATCATTGTTGTTCTGGAACATGGTACTGTAGTCGGAGAGTGCCACAAATCCGCACACGCTGTATACCTTGTCACCCGCTTTTATATCATCACCGATCTCTATATCGTTGTTCACCGCATACATTCTGTCAATGGCGATCTCATCAGTTCCTACAGGAAATTCACCATCCATCAGGCACATTTTATTTACATCGTGTCTTGGTGCGAATATCCTCAGTGTCCTTCCCCCATCATCTGCAGCATCATTTACAGAATTCACCGTATCATCTTTTGTCTCTGCATTGCCTTCCACATTACCACTATTGCCATCAGAGTCTGATCCGATCTTACTCATAGGCAGTTCATAATACGACATATCATAGAGCTTCACGCCCTCATCCTCTATATTGCCCTTCATATTGTCTGACGCCTCATCCGACAGATCAAAATGTCCATCCTCCACGTTGTATTTGTCAAATGTATTGTCGTAGGTTTTCTTCATGCTCTCACCTGCAACCATGAAGCCCGACACCATTCCCGTCGTGATGACCATGAACAGGAATATGACTATATATTTTCCAAGCTCTTCCTTCAGTTCCTTTAGAATTCTTCTCCACAATGGATTTCTCATAACAGATCCCCTTTCCTATTGAACATCTACCCTGTCTGCCCAATTACCAGTCAAGCTCTACAGCGGATATCTTGTTCTCATTTACAATGTTGCGTCTTATCATGCCGTCCCTGAGCTTCACAGTCCGGTCCGCCATATTCTTGATGGCATCATTGTGGGTGACCATGATTATTGTGTTGCCATACTTCTGGTTCACATCCTCTATGAGCTTAAGTATCTCCTTGGAAGTGTTGTAGTCAAGGGCACCTGTCGGCTCATCACAGAGAAGTATATCAGGATTCTTCACGATTGCCCTTCCAATCGAGGTCCTCTGCTGCTGTCCACCCGACAGCTGATTTGGGAGCTTATGTCTGTGCTCATAAAGCCCCAGAGTCTTTAACAGATCATCAACATCAAAAGGATTATCACTAAGGTATGCTCCAACCTCCACATTCTCCTTTACATTGAGATTAGGTATGAGATTATACATCTGGAATACATAACCGAGATGCTTTCTCCTATATCTGGTCAGTGTCTTCTCATCCATATCCCCTGTCTTCTCTCCATCTATGGAGATATAACCGGAATCCGGGCTGTCGATCCCACCTATGATATTGAGCAGAGTTGACTTGCCAGACCCCGATGGGCCAAGCAGCACACAGAACTCGCCCTTTGCGACCTCAAAATCAATTCCTCTAAGTACCTCAGTTCGGTTCTCCCCTGAACCGAAGCTTTTCTTTATCCCACTTATCTTCAAAAAACTGTTGTCTCCCATGATTCTCTCCTTTTCCACATTTTATATTCTCCATAAACGCATCGCATAGCTCTCATACCGTACGATAATATTTAAACACATGATTATATGTTCATATATTTATTAACACATATGTAGGCTCTGTGTCAACTATATTAGTGATAAATAATATCAAGTATTCTTTTATACACATTTACAGGAGCATTTTGGGATATCCCAGAAAAAAAGAGAAAACCACATTCACATCATATTGATCTGCCTGCTGTTTTCTCTTTTTTACATCTTATACCACACATGTGGCGATCAGAATCTATATTCTCTTATCTCACAGTTCTTTATGCCAAATGCTGCGAATTCCTCATTTGTCATATCATTGAAATACGACTGTACTATTCTTGATATTCCATTGTGGGCAACCAGAAGATATGTCTTACCGGAATCTTCCGACTCAGCCTTAAGCTCATCTAACAAATTGTACACCCTCTGACACAGATGAACCATGGTCTCTCCACCCTCATAGTGATCCAGAAAATGCGTCTTCGCCTTGGCGAATATAGCGCCGTTTCTGGCTGTTCCCTCGTATTTGCCAAAACACTGCTCACGGAGTCTCTCCTCGGCTCTCATAGGAATTCCTGTTATCTCGGATATATGTCTTGCCGTCTCCGAAGCCCTGACCAGAGGCGAATACAGGATCTCATCTATGTGATAATCTCCATTCTTTATCATCTCACCAAGCTGCTCCGCCTGCTGATGTCCAAGCTCTGTGAGTTCAATATCCGTGGCTCCACATATCTTGTTTTCCACATTCCACACGGTCTGCCCATGGCGGGTGAAGAACAGTCTTGGGCCAAACTTCTCAACAAGCACCGCCTTTGCATCGTCATATCCCTGTGTTATCCTCTTCTCAACACCTTCAGGCGAAAAGTCAAGCATGCCATCTATGGCACCACCAAGAGGAATAGACGGATATATATGTATCATCTCTGCATCATCGTATCTGTCGGTCTTCCTCTCATCGAGATGCACCACGACAAATTTTCTGTAGCCCTCATCATAGAGAGGCTGTATTGGCACATTATCTCCCCCAAGGAAGAAGCCTCCATCATAATACTTTGTCTTGTCTATCGTCTCCATAGGGAATATGACCGGTATGGCTGAAGAAGCAAGAAGTATACGTTCTATCTCCTCCGGTTCCATGCCTGACAGCTGGAATCTCTCAGGAGTAGGCTTGCCCTCCACATTGAGACATGTAGCATAACAGCTCATGTCACTGTTCGACACACCATCAAGTACTGGTGAATTCTCCAGTATGTCCATAAGTCCTTCTCTGGAGAAGAAGCCATCCTTTATCCTCATGCCTTTTGCCACAGCATCCAGTCCTATGCACTCTATTGCACTCTGTATGACTGGATTGTCTATGGTCGTGAGCTTCTCCTTGATGGACTCAAACCATTTGTTCCTGTTGTCCTCGTCTATATCCTTGTTGGACAGTATCCTGTCGTTGGTTATGTCGTACCACATCTGTGTAGCCTTATCCAGATCACCACACGCATACAGTGCCGCGTTCAGCGCACCGACCGAGCTTCCTGACACCGCCTTTATATCGATCACATCTCTGTACTCCTCAAGAGCCTTCCACACTCCGATCTCATAGGAGCCACGGCCACCACCGCCACCGAGCACCAGACCGTATCCTTCCTTAACCGGCACATCCGGCTGCCCGTCCTGACCGCCCAGTTCCGTGTAATGCATCTGCTTCTTCTGCGATATAGTCTCCTCTATCGCCTTATGAAGCTCCCCGGCCTTTTCCTTTATCTCCTCTGTTCTCTCCTGAAGCTCCTGTATAACCTTTTCTTTATCCATATATTAATCCCCCTTACTATTCCATAATAAAGCTGCTCTATCCAATATTGTCATCTGATATATCCACCAATTATGATCATATGTGTGTTTCATTTTAACATGTCAGCAACTATACCCACAACCTTATACTCACTATATTCAGAAGCTTTACCATTTATAGAACATTTATTTACGCTTTATATATTATTTCTTTTATGAACATATTTCTTTAACATCCGATACACAGAATGTACACAGTACCATCTTATTATATATACAGATTGATGAGGACAGCAGATGTGCGACATGCCCAGGCAGCACCAGCGTATCTGCCGTCACTCAAACTAACAACAATCCAATTTAGATAGATGGGAGGCCGGATACCTCACAAGTCCGGTCACAACACCTAAAACCTTCCTTTATAACTTTTATAAAAAAGACGGATATCAGACAATGAAACTTTTACCCATTTTCCATTTCTGACATCCGTCTTTTTGTATATATCAATTATTCTACAAGTATTTGTACAAGGCATTGCCACTCTCAGTCCTGCCGGTCATGCTAAGTGCGATCCTGTCTCATGGTGTACCACCATTTGAAAACTGCACTTCCAATGATGATCACATATCCTATAATGCTCAGCATGTCAGGGATCTGATCCAGGAATACAAATCCCAATATAGCCGCAAATATGACCTGACTGTAGTCAAATACCGATATCTCCCTGGCTGGAGCCTTCTGGTATGCTGCGGTTATACTGAACTGTCCACCAGCCGCCGCAAGTCCGGCACAGAGCAGGCACACAATCTGCTGCCATGTCATAGGTGCGTGGTCCAATATGATAAATGGAAGCGTCACCAGACATGAGAATACAGAGAAACACATGACTATGACCGGTCCGCGCTCCCCCTGTTTTCCAAGCTTTCTCACATAGGTGTAGGCTATTCCTGCCCCAAGGCCGCCTGCCACACCAACCATGGCATACAGAAAATCCATATGAAACGAAGGCTTCACAACGAACAATGCACCAGCGAAAGCCAGCACAACAGATGCCCACTCTACCCGGTTTGCCCGTTCCTTCAACACAAAGTATGATGCGATGATAGCAAAGAACGGAGAAAGCTTGTTGAGGATATTGGCATCCGCAATATTCAACTTGTCAATTGCGTAGAAATTACATATCAGCCCCGTCGTTCCACATATACTTCTCGCCGCGATTCCCGGCCAGCTGCTCTTCTTTATCTTGAATTTCTCCTCAGTCCTCATGAGCATGGCAATGGCCACAACAGCGGCCACCGCATTTCTGAAAAATGCCTTCTGCATGGTCGGAAGATCCCCCGACAGTCTCACGAAGAATGTCATCAGTGAGAAAAAGAACCCTGCCATGATTATGAACAGGATTCCCTTATATTTATCTTTTATTACCAGTATTTTTGCCATTTGATCAACTCCCGATAATGATAAAATGCCATCAGGTCCCGCAGCACTTTATCTATTTGAAAGCATCATCCTTGAGCCCATGCTCATACAGATACTGCTCCCACAGACTGTAATACTGCGCCTGCAAATGTATGTCATCCCAAGTATAGTCCTTTACAAGACCACCCTTGCCATCGTCCACAACCGTATTCATATCCAGATAGAAAAGCTTTATTCCATCAGCATATGCAGCTATGGCACCATTCTTGTCATCGATATTGTCATTGTTCACAATATCGTGGCTTGCCGAATAGTCGCTGGATACATGCATGCAGCCCATCATAAAGATCACTGCGTCCGGCTGAAGCGCCTGTATCTGGGCCACCGCATCGATATATGTGGATGCGTATGTCTCCGTATCGTAACCCGCCTCATTTATGCCGAGCATGATGTATATCTTTCTGAATTGTTTGCTCTTAAGCAGCTCTGTGAGTGTCTTTGTTCCATTTGAGGCGATCTTCTCACCCATCAGTCCAAATGAAGTAAGGCCCTCCATATATGCAAATTCTGCATTGTCCAGTCCGGAATACAACGCCAGTCCTTCCACTCTGGAATCACCTATGAACAGAGCATCGTCAAAATAAGACTTGTCAACCTTTATATATGGGTACTGGGTCTCAAGAGCGATCTGTGTGAGATCTCTGTAGCAGCTATTTCTTGCCTTTCTCTTCTTAACCTTCTTGTATTGAGTCTGTCTTGTCACCGGAGCAGCCGAACCGCCTGTATCTATGGTTGCTTTTTCCGTAGTTGCCTTTTCGGTGGTCGCTTTCTCTGTAGATTTCTCTGTTGTCTTCTCCGTGGATGCATTCTCAGAAGTCTGCTTCTCCGTGGATTTCACCTCCGTTGTCTGCTCCTCTGCAGCCGCACTGCCCGTGGACTCCGACGTCAGCTCGCTCTTTCCCGGAGCATCCGTGCTTGTTGCGTCAGTTCCGGTTGCCACCCTCTCATCAAGCAGCACAGTCTGGGCCATAGGATGATGAAAGCTGACATCCCATTTGTACACGCCAAGCGCAGCTCCCACATAACCGCCTGCGGTAACTATCACGCCGGATATTATGAGTATCGAGAACAGTGGACAGCCTTTTATCATTTGCCATAATTTCTTCATCTGCCCACCTCCTAAAATCTAAAATAAAGGAATGGATTGGAGCCACCCTTTGCTATCTGATATACACAGAACCAGAACAGTGCGAGCATTATAAGCTTGCATACCCAGTTCTTGTAGAATTTCTCTATGAGCTTTCTAGGCCACGGTGTACAGAAGATCACGCAGATCAGCAACAGCCACCAGTATGTGTGTCCCAGCATGATCAGTTTGTCCATGGCATGTGTGGTGACTGATCCCTCTATGTTCATGCCAAACATTCTCTTCAGGTACAGTCCCAGAAGCTTCAGATCAGATATGTTAAATATTGTCCATGATATCGGTATCAGGAAGAACATGTACACATGGCCAAGAACCTTCACCTTGTCAAATACCTTGCCAAGGAACAGCTTCTCCATGAGAAGGAACACGAACAGGAACAAGCCCCATATCAGGAAATTCCAGTCCGCACCATGCCACAATCCGGTAAACATCCACACAGTGAACATGGCAAGTATCATTCTGAGCTTTCCCTTTCGGTTGCCGCCCATCGGTATGTACACATACTCTCTGAACCAGCGTCCGAGTGTAACATGCCAGCGTCTCCAAAAATCTGTGAGGGAATGTGCCATATAAGGATCGACAAAGTTCTCCGGTATCCTGAAGCCAAGTATAAGGCCAATTCCTATTGCCATCACGGAATAACCCATGAAATCAAACAGGAGCTGGAATGAATATCCCCATGAACCAAGCCATGCGGTCACAGTGTTTATTCCATAAGGGCCAACCGTCTGCACATCGTTCCACAGACTGGCTATCTTATTTGCCAGAAGCACCTTGTACGCAAGTCCCAATACGAACAGTGTCGCACCGCGCTCTATATCGTCCGCCTTGACCTCTCTGTGATCCAGCTCAGGCTTCACCTCATCGTAGTTGACTATAGGGCCGGCTATGAGCTGAGGGAACATGCTCACATATGTTCCGAACTTGATTATACTCTTGTCCGCCTGATACTTGAGCCTGTACACGTCAAATATATACGATGTTATCTGGAACGTATAGAAGCTTATTCCAAGCGGCAGTGTGATCGCCACGCTATCAAATATCTTTGTTCCCGCTGCAGTGTTTATTATCTCTATAAAAAAGTTGATATATTTGAATATGAACAACATTCCAAAATCAAACACCATAGCCACCGCCAGCCAGCAGTTTCTCTCAAATGAACAGTCGATCTCCGAATATACTTCTATATCATAAAAACGCTTGATTCGTCTTGCCACCGAATAGTTAAATATAATAGAAAACATCATCAAGAACACGTATATGGGTTCGCCATACGCGTAGAACACAAGGCTGCCTAAAAGCAGTACAACATTCCTGTACTTCGGCTTTGTCACAAAATAGATAAGCAAAAATAAAGGCAGGAATCTAAATAAGAACTCCATGCTCGAAAAAACCATAATATACTCCTTAAATAAATACTCAGTCCAGTGTGAGTATAAATACTTTTACCACTTATGTCAACCGACACTAATCCTATTTTTTCTTAAAAAAACTATTGTTTTCGACATATTTTCTCACCACCACAACATATGGTACTTCGCCCATATCCACGCCCCTATTAACATAAAAAATGCGTGATCCATATTTCATGAATCACGCATTTTTTCTCTGTTCTATATATGATCATATTAAGATCTTATGATATGACACATATCCCTGTGGCATGTCTCAGCCTCATCTTACAGATAATCAAGTGGGTTGACATATGAGCCATTCAGGAATACTGAGAAATGGCAATGTGTTCCTGTTGAATATCCTGTTGAACCTGCGTACGCAATGGTCTGTCCCTGTGAAACCACATCGCCAACGCTTACTGCAAGTGATGAGTTGTGAAGGTACATCGTCACAAATCCATTACCGTGATCTATCATAACGTAGTTACCACCACTCTCGCCCCACTCGGCTACCGTTACAACACCTGAATCAGCCGCTGCGATAGGCACTCCGTATGAACATCCTATATCTATACCCATATGATTGGAGCTTGCTCCTGCTGTCGGTGACTCTCTAGGTCCGAAGTAGTCTGTGATAGGTCCTGATACAGGCCATATGAACCGACCTGAACCGGTTGTTGAACCGCCATTGTTACTTCCACTGTTGTCGCTGTCACTGCCTGAGTTGTCGCTTCCACCGTTGTTATCCTGCTGCTGTTGTTCAGCTTCTCTCTGCTTACGCTCCTCCTCAAGTCTCTGCTGTTCCTGACGCGCAAGCTCTGCCAACTTGTCATCCAGCTCTGACTCCTGCTTTGCGTATTCAGCCGCAAGAGCTTTCTGCATCTCAACATCATCACTGTACTTGTTGATCTCCGCATTCTTCTGGCTTATAACATCGTCGAGGTCTGCCTGCTTGGTCTCCAGGTCTGCCTTTACCTTCTCTACATCCGCCAGATCATCCTTGAGTGTCTGCTGATACTCTGCTATGTCATTCTTAGTCTTTACCAGCTTGTTGAGCTGCTTCTGGTCATATGTGCTGAGCTGATCAACATACTCAGACTTGTTAAGACTATCCTCAAATGAAGCCGATGACATAAGTGCATCTATGTAAGCAACATCGCCTTCCTCGTAGAGGTACTGTATCCTCTTCTTCATCGCCTCATACTGATTATCCTCACTGACCTGAGCCTCTGCAAGCTTTGTCTGAGTCTCATCTATCTCATTCTGAAGATCCTCAGCCTCCTGTTTCTTCTCCACGATCTGTGTGCTTATATCTGTGGCCTGCTTATCGAGCTCATTTACAGCCGCTGTAAGCTTGTCTACCTTCTTCTGATACTTCTCTGCGTTTGCATTCGCCTCTTCCTGAGCCTGCTGAGCCTCTTCCTTCTGCTGCTCAACCTCCTCCTTGGTCTCCTCAGCATGCACGCTGAACACAGGAGCCGCAAATATGGATGTAAACGACATGAGCAGTGCTCCTGTAGTAACCACTGCCACCTGCATACCTTTCTTCTTTATCTTGTATAAATCTATTCTCATCATTCATGCCTCCTAAACGCATTTCATAATGTTATTATCTTTTTGCCCTACTTATCAGCATTATAACACATATTGTCCCTAAAAAAGTAATAACAATTTGTGAATTTTTTGTGCATTGCTCTGACCGCATTTAACACTACACTCTCAGGTGCTTTCTTGTGGTAAGAATACTTCCTACCAGACCAACACCGATACCGAGCACAAGTCCGACCGGTACCATAGTCCTGAACAGATCCTGCTGGCTCACAAATGCAAACAGCGTTGTGACAACCTTAAATCTTCCGGCAACAT
>ENA-OZRI01000120-OZRI01000120.1-human-gut-metagenome-genome-assembly--contig:-NODE-120-length-14895-cov-5.367116_pt1 | contig 14895 bp, 16 predicted proteins | sample MGYA00243265_ERZ653937 | MGnify/ENA primary metagenome ERZ653937 (study PRJEB26926, sample SAMN06164566) | human gut metagenome | biome: ENVO:00009003; feature: ENVO:2100002; material: ENVO:00002003... | reverse complement strand
GGGTGATTATCTGGCGCTGAGAATTACCCTCGGCAGCGGGGAAGGGCACAACTGGTGGTGCGTGATGTTCCCGCCGCTGTGCATTCCGCTTGCTTCTGAGCCGCTGGACGGTGGGCTCCCGGAGGATTTTTCAGGGAAGCGCGTCGAGATAAAATTCGCGATATACGAGTTCTTCCGCAGCTTTTTTGAGTGAGCGGCTCACACCATCAGCGTGAGCCTTATCAGCAGCGTCAGCGCGGATGCATGCGCAAGACGTATCTTACTGCGGCTCTTGCGGGCTGCCATGGTGCAGAATTCGCTGACGGCGCACACCTTGTCCACCAGCTGGATGACCCACCCCTCTGGGGAATGCGGCATATGGCGGCTGAGCGGCCACATGTGGTTTGCGATCATGTCGCCCTCTTTGTCGTTCAGCGGGAACAGCTCCGACGCGTTGAAGAACGCCACTTTCGGGTGTCCCGAGCAGTGACCGCCCTCTCCGTCAACGGGCTCGTGTTCCTTTCTGTCGTAGAGGAACAGGTCGTGCAGGATACCTGCCCTCGCTGCGGCGCGCGCGTCAAGGTGCAGTTTTCTGCAAAGAAGGTAGTTGTAATATGAAACGTTCAGGCAATGCTGGAGCCGCGTCGTCCCCTTATGGTGGGTGAATTCACCGAGCTGGCGCACGGTGCTGTCCCTGAGGAGGTCGCTGACGCAATCGAAATATTCCGGTACGTTGTTCAGCTGTTTGCGTGAAAAAATCGCTTTGTACAATTTATCACCTTTCACAATTGGCATTTCTGCCCAATTCTGTTCTTTGGTTTCTGTGGATATTGTACTATATTCTCTGCCACAATTCAAGGGTTTATGCGGTATTTTGTCGTATATGCACAGTTATTTTTTTTATATTTGTACATTTTTTCGACAAAACGGGCTGGTTATGTATAATATTACACATAAATCACCCGGGATATTCCTTTAGTGCAAAAAAACAACCTCAAATAATATAAATCACGCCGGAATAGCGACAGGCTTTGCGGCGGCGCGGTGGTATAATCAGTGCATATGAAAGGGGGAGCATAATGGAGATAAACATAGACGGCAGCCGCATGACTGCAGTCCTCAACGGGGATATAGACCATCATTCCGCGCGGGGAATGCGGCGCGAGCTTGACGACATGATAGCCCGCTGCCAGCCGGAGCTTCTCATAATCGACATGAGCGGCGTGGATTTCATGGACAGCAGCGGCGTGGGACTTATTCTCGGCAGGCTGCGCGCGGTGAGGGCTTACGGCGGCGACGTCGCAGTGCGCGGCGCTTCGCAGGAGATAGCGGCGGTAATAAAGCTTTCGGGGTTATCCGGGCTTATCACGGAGGTAGAAAAGAATGAAACGGGAGTTACTTAACGAATGCAGGCTCAGCTTCTCGCCGAATCCGGAGAACGAAGCTTTCGCCAGGACTGCGGCTGCCGCATTTGCAGCGCAGTCCGACCCCACGGTCAGGGAAATAAGCGAGATACGCACCGCGGTGTCGGAAGCGGTTACAAACGCGATAGTCCATGGCTATCGCGAATGCACCGGGCTTGTTGAACTACATATGCGCCAGTATTCCGGGGGATTGTTCACGATAAGCGTGCGGGACAGGGGAGCGGGCATCGCGGATATTCCGCAGGCGATGACGCCGCTTTTCACCACCGCGCCGGACGAGGAGCGCAGCGGTCTGGGCTTTTCGGTGATGGAAAGCTTCATGGACAAGGTGACGGTGAAGAGCGCCCCGGGAAAGGGCACCACAGTCACGCTTGAGAAGCGGCTCAGCTGCCGCATTCCCGAGCCTGCCGGGGTGTGAGCATGGAGTTCAGTGAAAGCAGCGGCCGCGACAGGTTCATTGAAGAGAACCTGCCGCTGGTACACAAGCTTGCAAACCGCTTCCGGGGGCGCGGGGTGGAATACGAGGAGCTGTATTCCGCAGGGTGCGTGGGTCTTGTCAAGGCGTGCGACAGGTTCGAGCCGGAGCGTGGGCTGTGCTTTTCCACGTACGCAGTGCCGGTGATACTTGGGGAGATACGCAGGGTGTTCCGCGACGGCGGCAGCGTGAAAATGAGCCGCGGTCTGAAGGAACTTTCGGTTAAGGCGGCGCGGGAACGCGACCGGCTTTCGGCAGACGGTGAACCCCGGGTATCCGACATTGCGTGCGCGCTTGGCGTAACTCAGGAGGAAGCCGCGGAGGCGCTGTGCGCGGCAGTGCCTCCGGTCTCGCTCAATTCCGGCGGCAGTGACGGCGAAGAACTAACGGTGCCATGCGGTTCCGGTGAGGAAAGGCTCATCGACCGTCTGGCGCTTCGGCAGTGCCTGGAGCGGCTTTCGGGCACCGACCGCGATATCGTTATCCTGCGCTATTTCCGTGGGAAAACGCAGTGCGAGACCGCGCAGTTACTGGGACTAACGCAGGTGATGGTGAGCCGTCGCGAAAGAAAGCTGCTGCAGTCCCTGAGGGAACAGCTGGTGTAGCGCGCTGTTATCAGGAATGCAGTTTCTTCACGGCAAGTTGTGAAGTTCCTTTACAGCAAGATGTGAAGTATCTTTACAGCAAGATGTGAAGTATCTTTACGGCAAGTTGTGAAGTTCCTTTATGACAAGTTGTGAAGCTTTTTCACGCCTATATATAAAACTAAAAAAAAAAACCAAAGAGAAAAACTAAAGTCAGCCAATCGTGCACTGAAAATGTGACGATGGCTGACTTGATTTATGCATTTTTTTGCAGTATTATTGGGGGTATTCTAAAGGGAAAGGAGTTATTCTATCTCTTCCATAACGCTCTTATAAGCGGGACGGATTATCTTGCCCATTCCGACGAGCTCCTCTATGCGGTGAGCAGACCAGCCGACAACGCGCGCGATGGCGAACAGCGGTGTGTAGAGTTCCACGGGAATGCCCAGCATATCATAAACGAACCCGCTGTAGAAATCCACGTTGGGGCTTACGCCCTTGTATATGCGGCGCTTTTCCGCGATGAGCTTCGGCGCGATATCCTCGATGTTTTCATAAAGCATCATGTCGGCGGTTTTGCCCTTTGCCTCGGCAAGCTTCTGCACGTAGGATTTCAGCACGCGCTCTCTCGGGTCGGAGATGGAATACACCGCGTGCCCCATGCCGTAGATAAGTCCCTTGCGGTCGAATGCTTCGCCGTCGAGGAGCTTGCGCAGGTAAGCCTCTACCTCGTCCTTGTCGGTGGGGTCGCCGATATGTGTGCGGATATCCTGCATCATCTGCATTACCTTGAGGTTTGCGCCGCCGTGACGCGGTCCTTTCAGCGAGGACATCGCCGCAGCTATCGCGGAATATGTATCTGACCCCGAGGAAGTTACCACGCGGGTGGTGAATGTCGAGTTGTTGCCGCCGCCGTGTTCCATGTGGAGCATGAGAACGATGTCGAGGACCCGCGCTTCAAGGCTGGTGTAATAGGTATCCGGACGGAGCATTCTCAGGAAATTCTCAGCGGTGGAAAGTCCGGGCGCGGGACGGTGGATATACATGCTTCCGTCGTTCTCGTAGTGATTGTACGCATGGTAGCCGTACACTGCGAGCATCGGGAACACCGCAGTCAGCATAAGGCACTGGCGTATGCAGTTGTCGATGTCGTTCGAGGAGATATTCTCGTCGTAGGACGACAGCGTGAGAATGCTTTTCGTCATGGAGTTCATGATGTCGTGGGAGGGCGCCTTCATGATAACGTCGCGGGTGAAGTTGGAGGGTACCACGCGGCATTCTGACATGATATCGTTGAATTCAGCAAGCTGCTCGTCCGTGGGGAGTTCCCCGAAGATAAGCAGGTATGCGGTCTTTTCAAAGCCGAAGCCGCCGTTAAGGTTGTTTATCAGCGTGTTGATATTGTATCCGCGGTACCAGAGTTCGCCGTCGCACGGCTCGTGCACACCGTTTTCGTCCTTGAACGAAACTATCTTCGATATGCGCGTGAGCCCCGTGAGAACGCCCTTTCCGTTTATATCGCGCAGACCCCTGTTGACGCCGTATTCCCTGAACAGGGCGTCGGATATGGTGTCGTGCTCGGTGCAGAGCTTCTGCTTTTCAGCTGCGTATTCGTTTAACCTTTCAAATGCCATATGTTTTCCTCCTTCGCATTGATCCTGTGGAGTTCAGCCGCATGTGCCGGTGAGTTTTTTCAGCAGGGAGTATAAAGTCTGCTTTTCGTCATCGCTGAGCGGCTCTAGAAAGCGGTGCGCCTGGCTGCGCATCTTCTGCGCAAGTTCGCTGGAATGCTTCATGCCCGACGGCGTGAGCGTGACTATCGTTTCGCGCTTGTCGAGCTGGTTCTTTTCACGGGTGATGTAACCGTCGTTTTCCAGCTTCGACAGCGACTCTGATATGGACTGGGGACTGACTGCGATATGTTCCGAAAGGCGCTTCTGGGTGATCGTGCCGTTCCTGCTGATGGTCAGCAGAATGCGGTCGCGCTCCAGCAGGCTCCTGCCGCCGCCAAGGAATTCGCTTTTCCCCGCGGATATCTGCCCTCTCAGGCGCGAGAACCAGTCATGTATCAAACTGGTGAGCTGTTCGTCAATATCCTGCATATGTACCTCGGTTCTTAAATAATAAATCAAGTACCTTATCATTTTACCACAAAAAGGCTGATTTGTCAAGAGGGAATACAGAATTCAGCGTTGCAACAACACTTGTTTGACAACGATCTGGAAATAAAACGAGAATGATCTCATAACATCACCCTTGACAACATCGGTTGCAAGTGATATAATACAATAAACAAATAATTTGAGAGGGAAGTAATTATATGAAAAAAATCAGGTTGATAGCGGTATTGGCGGCTGTTGCAATGCTTTCGGGCTGTTCGGGCTCCGAGGAAAATCCGTTTAGAGGCAAGACCGAATCACAGTCAGACAGCGGCGACTGGTCTTCAGCTGATAACGGTTATTCGTCATTGGGTGATACGTATTCTTCGAACAACACGTCGTCTGAGTGGTATGACGACACAACGGAATGGGGCGACGATTTCCCTTGCACCAGGGAAGCCACATGGGACAGCACCACATCGGAGCCGGATTCCGGAATATCCTCCCCGGGTATCAGAACAGATGGCACGGGGGAAGAATACTACACCGGAGAAGCCGAAAGCGGGACGCCCGTGGAATTCAGCAAGCAGAAAAACACGGCGATGGGCGAACTGCAGCCCGCTGAGTGGATAGGAAAAACGGTGGGAACGTTCGAATATGCCTATGGAACGGAACTCGCCAGGGGCGACTATTTTGCCGGTTCAACAAAGCTGGCTTATCCGAAAGGATTTGACACGGGATTTACGCTGATGACCTATCCGTCGCTCAACGATGACTTATCCGAAGATACCATCACAGGGATCATATGCTATTCTGACGTGCGGCCGGGTCTGGAGCTTTACAACGGTATCCGCAGCGCGGCTAGCTGGAATGAGCTGAGTGCCGCGCTCCCTTCTGACGCGAGAATATATGAACCCCAGCAGGACGATGTTGAGGGCACGTACAACTACGGCGCGTCAGCCTATTTCAACGGGTTTAAACTCATCGCTATGTGGGGCGCTGAATACACCGCCGATACCCCGTGTAACTGGCTGGTTATCTGCCAGGAATAAAACGAAAGACTGCCGATAAAGGCACATCTGCGTCGTCAGAGGCATCTGTATCTTTCTCAACAGTCTGGATAGGATATACTTTTTTATGAACTGGTGTGGGCTGTACGTTTTGTACAGCCTGCGTTTTTATTCTTCTGTGATTTCGGTCTGCTTCTTCTTTTCTTCCTTGCGGGCGCGGCGTTTCGCTATGCTGCGGGTGTTGCTTTCCCTTATCGCAGATACTGCGGGAATGCTCCTGAAACGCTGCACAGCGTCAGTCATGCGGCTGATGCCGGTGAAGAAATCCTGCTGGAGTTCGGTTTCGTGGTTGCAGGTGGCGCCGCTTCTGCAGTTCTCGATTATCTCGCCGTAACGGTGGTACGCGTTCTCAATGGAGGTTTCCCAGGACATGTACACCTCGTTCATCGCGTGGTCGCCCATCTGGTGCACTTCGTCGAGGTGCCCGGCGGCAAACTGCATTTCCTCCGCGATGGCTTCGGGGGTGTCGTCCACGAGTATCCCGGTGCGGTGGTGGGTTATGCCCTCGGCAGCGCAGCTTCCCTTGATGAGTATTGACGGAACTCCACAGGCAGCCGCTTCACGCACTACTATTCCGTTGGTGTCATACAGCGACGGGAATATGAACAGGTCGCCTGCGGTATAGTATATGCGCAGTTCCTCGCGGTCGTAGACAGCGCCGGTGAATATCACCTTTTCCGTCAGACCGAGTTCCGCGGTGTAAGCCTCTATTTCCCCGCGGTCAAGCCCGTCGCCAACTATCATCATGCGGAAGTCGGTGCCGCGCTGGTCGAGTATTTTAAGCGCGTCGAGAATATGACGGATACCCTTGTACCAGAGCAGCCTTCCCACAAATATGAACACCGGGCCGTGCCCCTCAAGCCCCAGGTCTGAGCGCAGGAACTCCACGTCCTCTTTGTCCGCGCGTCCCCTGGGGAAATCCACGCCGTTCTCCATTACGCGGATACGTCTGCCCTCGGTTTCCTCATAGCCGAGTTCGAGGAGGTTCTGGCGCGCGCCCTCGCTGACTGTCCACACCTCGTCGGCTGCGGAGATGTTCGCGATGAGCATTTTTATCGCCTGATCCTGCATGAGTTTGGTCGGGAGAGCGCGACGGATATCGATATCGAATTTGGTGTGGTATGTGAACACCATCGGTGCCCCGGTCTTTATCCGCAGAACCCTTGCCATTATCATGGAGGCAAACGGACAGTGGGTGTGGATTATATCAAACCCGCTGCTCGTGAGGGAATCCAGCTTGCTGGCAGAAAAGGGGTAGCCCATACGGTAGTTGCACAGCTTTTCCGTCACGGAAAGGCTCGGGTATCTCACCACAGGGAACGGAAAATCGTCCTGCACGTCGGGGTATTCCGGTGTGACGACGGTTGCCTTGCCGAGCTTGGCGTTGATTATTTCAGCATAGTTGAGTATCGTGTTTGCCACGCCGTCGATAACGGGTGGGAATGAATCGTTCATCAGGCAGACATTCAGTCCGTCATTATTGTCTGGCATGAATATTCTCCTTTGCATTCGTCGGGAAAGCCCCGTCGGCACAGCCAGCGGAGCTTTTGTAATTCATAATAGATATTATAACTCAGACGAGGCAGAAAATCAAGTATTTTTTGCCGGATAATACGTTACAATTATGTAATGTTTGTGGAATAAACGGATATCAGTCGTGGCAGCAGGGGTCGTCGGGAATACCGTCGCCGTCGAGGTCCTCCATGTGCGCGGAGGCTCCCATCATATCGCGGCCGCGAACGCTGTATCTGTCGCGCTGCTCCTGAACGGCTGCGTCAAGCAGCTTCTTGACCTCGCGCGGGCGCTTGACTGACTGCAGCACCTTTGTGGGGGTGTCGCTGTCCTTTGAAAGCAGCGTGATAGTGCCGCAGCCGACTATCCTCTGCCCCAGCGGGAGCTTCATCGCCTTGTCATAAACGCGGTAAAGCTCTATTTCGTCTTCCCTGAGATTGAGCAGCCCCACGCGGGTTATCAGCTTGCTGTCGGTGAGAATGTACCGCGTGAACGATATGGGCATGCCGAGAATGCACTTTTTGCCTGTCCAGATGACTTCCCCGTAATCCCTGGTGAGCTTTTTCATGTTCGCCATAATTTATCCTTTCTGTTCAGTGAGTTCGTCTATTTTGCGGCGTATACGCCGGTATTCAGCGGTGAGGGGCGTTGCGCCCTTTTGCTCAAGGTAAATATCAAGGTACAGCCGGTTGAAGAAAACGCTTCCGCTGAAGTATTTCTCCATTCGCTGCATCTGCTTCCAGGAATACACCCCGGTCAGGAAGCGCAGCTTTTCGCGCTCGGTGGAAGCAGGCTCCAGCGTGCGCATCAGCAGCAGGTCGCAGGCGCAGTCCAGCGCGGCTTTGCGGTCGGCGGTGGAATAGTCACCGGAGAACATGCCGTCGAGGAAGTCAAGCACGTCGTTTATTCGCTGCTCGTCGCGGTTTCTGAGCCAGCCGGCTCGGTCGTAGACGTACACTGCCCTTATCAGCAGGTGCTTCTGGCGCTCGTCGGGGTGGTACTTCATTATTAAAAGCAGTTTCGGCGAAAGCTCCCTGTCCGCTTCCCGGGGGTAATTCCCGACGGCAAAGCGGGTGGTTTCGTGGTCGAGCCGCGCGGCGTCGGTGAACGGCGCGTTGTCGATATTCACGCAGTGCGCGAGAATTACCGCGGCTTTCTCGCGCAGCGCGGGGAACTTTTCCGTCACAGCCCTGAAAAAACCGAACGTATACGCCGGCGAAACGAACCTGCCGCCTTTCGACAGGAATTTCTGCAGTATATCCAGCGCGTATTCAAGGGCTTTCTGCGCGGTGTTCCAGTCGTTCTGGCTGCGGATAAGTGAAACGCAGTCCGCAAGGTACTGCTGCCAGTTCTCGACGTCGTTGAGCCGCAGTATCCCGGAGGTCATTCTCCCGCAGAATGCCTCGAAGTCTTTAGGGCGCCATTCCACCGCATTCGCGTAATGTCTGAACGCGCCCGAAAAATCCCACTTGCCGAGACACTCGTTGGCAAGCGCGCATTCCTGGCGGCACTCGTCGGAGCCGTAGTTGTCCTCGCGCGCGTCGTCCTCGTCTATGAGCTCGCTGAGGTCCGCTTCAAGGGAAAGCTCGTCGGGTATCGTGCTCTTAAGCCCCTCCAGCAGGAATTCCCGCGACTCTTCATAGGCAATGTGCGTCCCGCAGTAAAGGCAGAAGCCTGTTGTGAATTCCGGGTCGAGCATTATCATTCTCTCGCATTTCGGGCACATGCAGTATTCCAGCATCCGACGCACCACCTTGTATTAATGTATTAATATATTATCAAAATCATTATATCACATGTTTCAGGAAATTGCAATAAAAAATACTATCCCTCTTGACAAGATTTATTCCTTGTGATATAATGTGAAACTGAAAGTGAAAATCAAAATCAAATTCAGTGGAGGTGAGCGGCATGGACCGCAATAATTACAACACAAAGCAGCGGGACGAGATAGTTGAGTTTTTCAGCCGGCACAAGGGCAGCTGCTTCACCGCAAAGGACATAATAATCAGCGGGGAAGTCACGGTGGGAGAAGCCACGGTTTACCGCACGCTGACGAAGCTTGCAAACCAGGGCGTGCTGAAGCGCTTCACCGGGGACGGCTCCGGCGCGTGCTATCAGCTGATGGACGAGCAGAAATGCAGCTCGCATTTCCATCTCAAATGCGACCGCTGCCAGCGCCTGATACACATGGACTGCGGCTTTATGAAAGAGATGCAGCAGCATATAGAGAAAGAGCACGGGTTTTCCGTGGATGTCGGCAGGACTGTGATATACGGTCTGTGCGACCGCTGCCAGAAAGATTTAGAGGAACTTGAACAGAAGGAAAAGGAGCAGAAATGACCATAAAGAAGATACTCGCGGCAGTCACGGCGCTGGCAATGGGCGCTGCGATGTGCGGCTGCGCCGGGAATGCACCCGCGGCCGGCAAAGACAAGCCGCTTATAATCACGACGATATTCCCGGCGTATGACTTTGCGCGGCAGGTATTCGGCGACGAGGCAGAAGTCAGAATGCTGCTCAGACCCGGGCAGGAAAGCCACAGCTACGACCCCTCCGCAAAGGACATCGTGGAGATAACGGGCTGCGACCTGTTCGTGTATAACGGCGGGGAATCCGACCAGTGGGTGGAGAGCGTGCTGCAGGCGGCGCCGGATATAGAAACGTTCCGCATGACGGACGCGGTTTCGCTGCTGGACGAGGAGGTCTCCGAGGGAATGCAGGCGGACGACCACGACCATGACGACCACGACCATGACCACGACGAGGAAGAAGAGGAATACGACGAGCACGTGTGGACTTCCCCGGACAATGCCTCAGCGATAGTCAGGGCGCTTGGAAAGCGCGCGGTGGAACTGTTCCCGCAGATATCCGAAAGCCTTTCCGCGAATGCCGATGGCTACGCAGCGCAGATAGACGCGCTCGACGCGGAATTCCGGGAGCTTCTCAGCGGGGAGGCGCGTTATTTCATCTTCGGCGACAGATTCCCGCTGCTGTATTTCTTCAGGCATTACGGGCTGAATTACTACGCGGCATTCCCGGGGTGCGGCAGCGAAACGGAGCCCTCGGCGCAGACGGTGACGTTCCTGCTGGATAAGCTGGGGCAGCCGGAAGCGGTGAAAGCGGTGTTCTGCATCGAGCTTTCCGGCAGGAAGCTGGCGGACGTTCTCGCGGAGGACAGCGGGCTGAATGTGGAGGAATTCCACACCTGCCACAACATCTCTGCCGACGACCTTGCCGCGGGTGAAACTTACCTCTCGCTGATGCAGAGGAACAAACAGATGTTTGAGGGAGTGCTGGTGAACTGACATGGAGCAGGAAGAACTCATAAAAGTGGACAGCCTGGCGCTGTCCTATGAAAATATGACGGTCATAAAGGACCTGAGCTTCGCGGTGAATAGCGGGGATTACCTCTGCATCGTGGGTGAAAACGGTTCCGGCAAGAGCACGCTGGTGAAGTCGCTGCTGTCGCTGAAAAAGCCGGTGGGCGGCACGATAAGCTTCGGAGGCGGGCTGCGCAGGAGCGAGATAGGCTACCTGCCGCAGCAGACCGGCGCCCAGCAGGATTTCCCCGCAAGCGTGTGGGAAGTGGTTCTTTCCGGATGCCTTAATTCCATGGGGCTGCGCCCGTTCTACACCGACCGCGAACGTAAACTCGCTGCGGAAAACATGGAGCGCCTGGGTATAACGAACCTGAAAAAGCGCTGCTACCGTGAACATTCCGGCGGGCAGCAGCAGCGGGTGCTGCTGGCGAGGGCGCTTTGCGCGACGAAGAAGCTGCTGCTGCTGGACGAGCCGGTTTCCGGGCTGGACCCGATGGTCACAGCCGAAATGTACGAGCTGATAAAGGGCATAAACCGCAGCGGAGTGACAGTGATAATGGTGACTCACGACGTCAACGCCGCGCTGACCCAGGCAAACAGGATACTCTGCCTGCGGCACGACAGCTGGTTTTTCGGCACGCCTGAGGAATTCCTCTGCGATAATTCGTCGGATTTCATGAGAGGGGGCGCGGGAAATGGCTGATATAATTTCCGCATTTGTGAATACTCCGATACTCATGCGCGCGCTGCTGGTGGGAATTCTGGTCTCGCTGTGCGCTGCGCTTCTTGGCGTGAGCTTGGTGCTGAAACGCTACAGCATGATAGGCGACGGACTTTCGCACGTGGGCTTTGGCGCGCTTGCCATCGCGGCTGTGATGAACTGGGCGCCCATGGCTGTGGCAGTGCCTGTGGTCATAGCGGCTGCATTCCTGCTGCTGAGGATATCGGGCAGCAGCCGCATCAAGGGGGATTCCGCGATAGCGCTGATATCCACCGGCGCGCTTGCGCTGGGCGTTATGGCTGTGTCGGTCTCCGGCATGAACAGCGACCTTGACAGCTACTTATTCGGCAGCATTCTCGCGATAAGCGAGAGCGACGTGGTGATAAGCGTGATACTGGCGCTGCTGGTGCTGGTGCTTTTCATCTTCTTCTACACAAAAATATTCGCGATAACATTTGACGAGAATTTCGCACGCGCCACGGGCACAAAGGCGGGCGCCTACAACATGCTCATCGCGCTGCTGACGGCGCTCACGATAGTAATAGGCATGAGAATGATGGGAAGCATGCTCATCTCCAGCCTTATCATATTCCCGGCGCTGTGCAGCATGAGGGTGTTCAAGAGCTTCCGCGCGGTGACTGTATGCTCCGCGGTGATATCAGTGGTGACTTTCATCGCGGGCATGGTGATATCCTACGAACTCGGCACCCCGAGCGGCGCAAGCATCGTCTGCGTGAATATACTGTGCTTCGCGGTGTTTACTGCGATCGGCGCAGTGATGAGAAGAAACCGCGCAGGGTGAATTAATAAAAAAACAGGGTGAAGCTGTTTCCACCCTGTTTTGCTTTTTATGCTTTTTATGCTAAGAGCACATTCTCTTCGTCGCTGATCTCCGGCTGAACCGGAACGGCTTCGCGGATATTGCCGGCGCTTGGTGTCTTTCCCTCGTTGAAATCCACAAGTTCCATCAGGCGCTTGTCCATCAGCGTGTAGCCGTGACGGTAAAGCTCCATTATCTTGCGGCTGTCCTGCTCGAACTTGGATATCGTGGGTATCTGCGGACGTATAACGAACGCCTTTCCCTCTTTCTGCAGCTTATCCATCAGCGCTGCGGTCTTGTTGTAGTTCTCGACGCGCTGCATGCAGGCTTCCACAAAGTTGGGGTAATCCTTGTACATGTGGTTGATGACCTTGCGGAATTTCGCGTAGTTGGTAGGCGCAACGTTGCTGTCCGGCTTCGTCAGCACTATCACGACGCGGTCGCAGCCCATCTCCATCGCATGCTCTATCGGTATGGAATCCGCGATGCTGCCATCGAGGAAGTTCCTGCCGTCAAGCTCCACTGGGTCGCAGAGCATAGGCACAGAGCATGTCGCCTTGACTATAGTCAGCAGGCGCTGTTCGTCGCTGGTCTCAGAGAAGAACTCAGCCTTGCCGGTCTCGCAGCAGGTGCACGCGTATTCCACGTCGATACCGCTCTTGAAATATGTATCAAAATCGAACGGGAACTGTTTGTACGGATATTCGAACGCCATCTTGTCGAGGTTGATTATCTTGTGCACTTCCATGAACTGCTTCAGCCCGAAATACGACTCGGATTTCGGCGCGTTTATCTGCCTTGCGGTGCGCCCTATCTGCCGGGAAACGTAGCTCATCGCGTTGCCGCCGCCCGCGGAAACTCCCACCACGTAGGGGTAGTAGATACCGTTTTCCATGAGACGGTCGAGCACGCCTGCCGTGAATATCCCTCTTACGGCGCCTCCTTCAAGTATAAGTCCTGTTTTCATATCTTTCACCACCATATAGTTTTCATGCTATATTTTTCATTATGGTAATATTCTACCACCCCAAAATCAATTTTTTGTTAACTTACCGGAGAGAAAAATTCACATTTTCGACAAAAAACAACGTTAAAAATGGAAAATACAGGGCAAAAGAAACAACATACAGGGCGAAAGTTATCTTTTCGCCCTGTAAATTTATCCCTAATTAAGATTTACGAATTAGTTTCCTGCTCCACATTCCGGTGAGGTAGAACACCACGGACATAATGGTGCCGGCTATCCACGCGCCGGGCCATGAGAGCCATATTCCCCGGACTTCACCCATAGCGTTTGAGAGTATCGCGGCAAGCACCACGCGGAGTATGAGGTCGGTGAATGTCGCAGCCATGAAGCAGCCCATGCTCTCGCTTCCGCGGAGGACGCCGTCGCACAGCAGCTTTATGCACACCACGAAATAGAACGGAGAAGCGATGCGCAGGAAGTCAACTCCGGTGTCCATGGCAAGCCGGGAGCTGTCGCCGTTCATGAACAGCGAGAGCAGCGGTTCGCTCAGCAGGAAGAACAGCAGGAAGAACACCGCAGCCGTCCCGAGGGAAAAGAACATTGAGGAGCGGAAGCCCTTTTTGATACGTTCCGGCTTGTCTGCACCGATGTTCTGCGCGGTGAAGCCGGACATTCCGTTGCCGATGGTGGTGAAGCAGGTTATCGCGAACGTGTTCAGCTTTATCGCTGCGGAATACCCCGCGACTATCGACGAGCCGTAGCCGTTGACCATGTACTGTATGAACAGGTTGCCGACGGAGATGAAGCTCTGCTGCAGCACGCTGGGTACTGCGACTTTGCATATCTCCCCGAGCGCCCTGCCGCTGAAGTACTTTCCACCCTGAATGTTCATCGACTTCACGCGACGGAACAGCAGCACAAGCGCCAGGACGCACGCTGCGCCCTGTGCCGCGAACGTAGCCCACGCCGCGCCCGCAACTCCCATCTGCAGGGGAATGACGAGAATGCAGTCCAGAATGACGTTGCCCACGGAACTTGCGATGAGCAGGTAAAGCGGCGTCTTGCTGTCGCCCAGGCTGTTGAATACGCCCGTAACTATATTATAAAGGAACAGGAACACGAACCCGCCCGTGTATATCATCAGGTAAAGGCAGCCGTCGTCGAAGATGTTGGCGGGGGTCTGCACCCATTGCATGAAAACGCCGCTGAAAAGCACTCCCACGAGGGTCAGCACGGCGGAAAGGGCAGTACCCGCGATAAGCGAGGTGGAAATGCAGGTCTTTGTCATCTGCATGTTGCCCGAGCCGAAATGCTTGCTTATGACCACCGAGCAGCCTATCTGGCAGCCCACCGCGACAGCCATGAATATCATGGTTATCGGGTAGCTTGCGCCTATGGCAGCGAGGGCGTCCTCACCGGCGAATTTGCCGGCTATCACGCTGTCGGCTATGTTGTACATCTGCTGGAACATAACGCTGATGAACAGCGGTATCGTGAACATGATGAGGGATTTTCCGGGGCTTCCTATCGTCAGGTCCTTGTTCATTGTATATGTCGCTTCTTTCCTTATATTATATATTTATCTACCGGCAGTAAGTGCCGTCTGCTCACCCCATTCTATCACAAAATTCCCGGAATGACAACTTTGTGATATGCTTTTCGGCGTTTTTTGGGTAGATTTTGCATGATTACGACAAAAAAACACTAGACAAGCAAAAGTTTTTGTGATATCCTATAAACGTAAACTGTCGGGAAGATACATAAGGTCACCTCTAAAAACCTCATGCGAGCGAAAATGTGCAGTGCGCACCATCTTCGTCTGTCAACGAGCGAAATTTTAATGTGACGGCGTCCATGCCGTCACTAGGTTATTTCGCTCTGCAACATCGTGTTGCACCTCCTCGTAAGGCATACAGCCTTA
>ENA-OZRI01000111-OZRI01000111.1-human-gut-metagenome-genome-assembly--contig:-NODE-111-length-15371-cov-4.625033_pt1 | contig 15371 bp, 27 predicted proteins | sample MGYA00243265_ERZ653937 | MGnify/ENA primary metagenome ERZ653937 (study PRJEB26926, sample SAMN06164566) | human gut metagenome | biome: ENVO:00009003; feature: ENVO:2100002; material: ENVO:00002003... | reverse complement strand
GCGGCATCGTGATGGAGGTGAACACCTCGGTGGGCACGCCCAACTGCTCCAGCTTGTCGGAGACAGCCAGCGCGTTCATCACGGTCGCCAGCATCCCGATCTTGTCGGCGAGGGTACGCTCCATCTTGCCGCTGGAGCGGCCGCGCCAGAAGTTACCGCCGCCCACAACGATGCCGATCTGCACGCCGAGGTCGTGTGCCTTCTTGACGCCGCCGCAGATGGCGTCCATGGTCGGCTCATCAAAGCCGGTGCCCTTCTCGCCGCCAAGGGCCTCGCCGCTGATCTTGAGCAGGATACGCTGATATTTCAATGCCATAATTCAATACACCACCTATGATATTTGTGCTGCCTTGACCGGCAGCTTTGTTTCTCCTGTCTATTTTACAATAAAATGCCGGTATTGTAAACAGAAAAAGCAATTTGTCCCGCCAAACAGCGCAAAAGTACTGAGATTGTAAAATAAACGCAAGAGAAAACGCAAGAGAAATCAAGCGGATTCTCTTGCGTTATTTTTTTGCGCATTTTTCAGGAAGAGAGGGAGAAAGAAGTGGCAAGGCACATGACGCTGGAAGACCGCAAGGTTTTGGAAGCCAGATATAACAACGGACAGAGCATCACGGGAATCGCCCGTGCCATGTCGTTTAACTGGTCCACTATTTACAGAGAGCTGCAGCGTGGCGACACCGGCAAGATTGACAGCAACGGACGTGCGGGCTACAGCGCAGAACTGGGGCAGATGCGGCTCTACAATGCAAAGCAGCGGTTACGGTATCGGGCGGAATACCCCGGCGGGCTGAAAGAATGACGGCGCAGACGTTTGAATTGAATCATTGCTACAACATGGACTGCATGGAAGCAATGGCTGCATTTCCGAATGACTATTTTGATCTCGCTGTGGTAGACCCGCCTTATTTCAGCGGACCAGAACGTCGCGGCTTCTATGGATCAAAGGTCAGCCAGATCGGAGTGCATCGGGATTACCCAGTATCTCCCGCATGGGAAGTGCCAGGGAAAGAGTATTTCGACGAGCTGACCCGTGTGAGCCGCCACTATATTATATGGGGCTGCAACTATTTCAGCTATGGATTTGCTCCGGGGCGTATCGTATGGGATAAGTGTAATCAAGCAACAAGCTTTTCAGACTGCGAGATCGCGGCAACGGACCTACTCAAGACGATTAGATTGTTCCGCTATATGTGGAGCGGGATGATGCAGGGCAAGAGCATTTCCGAAGGGCACATCATGCAGGGAAACAAAAGTTTGAATGAAGTACGAGTTCACCCAACACAGAAGCCTGTTGTCCTGTATGACTGGATTTTTCAGAACTTCGCAAAGCCTGGGCAGAAAGTTCTTGATACCCACCTCGGAAGCGGCAGCAGCAGAATTGCCGCCTATGAAGCGGGTGTTGACTTTATCGGCTTTGAAATCGACCCGTTCTATTTCAAGACGCAGGAAGAACGCTTTGCGAATTACACGAACCAAACTAGTTTATTTCACATGAGGTAGAAAAATGCTTGAGCTTGCAATCTGGCTGTATCACATCGGCACACCTGATTTGGCAGTGAGGATTGTGACGGATGCTACCACAACTCTTTTCCTTTTGTGGGGTATCCTGAACCACTATGCCAAGAAAGAAGCTGAGGAAGCATTTCTTGAGGTGTCCAGAGAAGCGCACTACTGGAAGATGGTGGCGAATCACAAACAGGATGTACTGGATAAGACCCGGGAGAATTTGTACAAATGGCATGGATCAAGGGAATCGTGATGGCTGGGATTATTACGGTGCTTGCCTGCGCTGGAATCTTTGAGCTGCTGGAACGCCGCAAGCGGGCGGCGTTCAAAAAGCAGGTTCACGACCTGGCGCAGAAGTACATAGACAAGATGAAACAGGAAGAACACATTAAGGAGTGAGCTTCCAGGCATGGGCAGACCTACCCGCCCACCATGCGGCTAGTCTATCTAGGGGGGCGGCCGCCCGGCTACCGCAAGGCCGGGGCCATACCTGCTGGGGGCAGAAAGAATACAGCGGGGCGGCCCGCATGGGTGGCGGCTACCTGTCCGATGCCGCCTTTTTATCTGGTACGGCCAGTGCAGGAGGGGGTGCATTCCATTCCGCCCGGTGCCAACCCCGGGGCGTACCGCCAGAGACCGAACATCCACCCACTAAAGAAAGGACTACGATATGAACGACGAAAAGAAAATTAGTTTTTCCGTAGAACTGGAAAACAACCGGGTCGATCTGTGGGCGCACGGCGATGATGAAACGCTGGTAAACCTCGCTGTTGCGGCACTGGCAAACATTGTTGCTGCTGCTTGCCAGAACGCCGAGGGAGCCAAGGCTCTGCTGCAGGACGTGAAAATCGGACTGGATGTAGCACTCGAACAGGCGTTGGAACACCCCACCCAGGAAATCAACACGGAAGACCTCAAGGCTATCGGCCCCGCTGATTTGCCCGCAAAGCCTATCCGGGAAGCTCCTGCGGCGGATGAAACTTGATTTCGGAGGAAAGGAACATGGAAGACCACGAAACGTATTCCCCGAAAGAGAAGTACCGCCGGATGTTTGATGATGCAATCCGCTGGCACATGGGTGCTTACACCGGGCAGCAGGACTGGGAAACCTTGAGCAAAGTATATGACAGCTGCCCCGAAGCTCTGTGCGTTCACATGGCGGATATGATCGCTACGCACATTGTGGAGGTAGAAAAGTGAGCGGGTATACCGCCTATCTTGAACTTCCGAGCGGTGAGCGGATAGAGCTACCAGCAACCATGCCGGACATTACAGAGGAAGACAGCCCCCTATGGGATGGAAAATTTGAACTGCCAGAAGCCGTAAAAGAAATGCTCAAGTGGGCAGATGAAGCGGCTAAAGAATGGGATAGTGATCCTTACTTCCTCGAAGGGCGGTTGAAACCTCGGCGGCGGATCAACTTCAACCCGCCGGAGCACTGGGAAGCGGTGCAGGACAAACGCTGCAACACATCCCCGCTTGGACGGTGCAGCTACCTATATAAAGCAAGGAGGGTCAAGAGTTTGGCGAGGAGCGTACATATCGGAATTGCCCCACACAGGGGCACAAAGAAGAATGACGTAGAACAGTGCAAGAACACGTTCAAGATCGCCGCTGCGCGATGCGCTCCGTGCAGCGGCTACAACGTGGAGTGCAAGCACTATGAGGGAAAAGATGCTGCTGATACAAAGCATTGTCCCCGGTAGAACGATAGGCAGCCCTGCCCGCAGAAGCGGGGCTGCCTTTTATGTGGCGCGGGGTGCCTTTCTGGTACAGGGGCACTGTGAATGGGGCCGAACCCCATCTGCGCCTGCTTAACGCTTTCCATGAAAGCCGGGCACGGCCATGAAGTTAGCCGCCCGGCACGGCGGAGCGGTGCTGTACAGCAGCGTCCTCCTTTCCGTTCAAGCCCGATGCAAAACCGGGCTGCCGTTCTTGCCGAAGCCGCACCCGCATGGATATGACGGGAACGGGTGCGCCGCAGTGTGAGCGCAGAAACACCCTGTTCAACTTGCTCAGGCCAAAAGCAACAGGCCACTGCAGTGGCCGCCCCGCTCTGTACCTCTCTTACGGAGCGGGCCTGATATGCGAGCGCAGGGTGCCGCCTGTTTCCGATTCCCCATCATCAACAGGCGGGCCGGTTCGATGCCGGCCGTTCGCACAAGAAAAGAGGACAACTATATGGAAATCAAATGCTTGACCCAGGACTTCCCGCAGGGAAAACGGGTATACGATGCGGACGGCGTAGCTCCTTCGCTGATGCACACCGCCGGCACCATGCGGTCGCAGGCCATTATGGTTCGAGGGGGGGGCAGCGGCGTGAACGCTGAGAAAGACGTGTGCTGCATTGCATCCACCCAGACTAACGCCGAACGCATGATGAATACAGCACCGACTCTGAGCCATGACAAGGACAGAACCATTGTAGGCTACAACTCGTTCTGCCTTGCCGGGAACTTCGTTGATCGAAACACAAACCAAAATGGAAGTGGTGTCCGGGAAAATGCCTCGTTCACGCTGAACACGCAAGACCGTCATGCGGTGGCATACGATGCAAGAAACAGCCGTCTGAATGGCACGGTGAGCGGAACGCTCCAAGCGAAAGAATCAGGGGGGTGGAGTTTGAATTACATCAACCCGGTCATTCAGCCGGATGTGCCGCGCCTGCCGGAATGGATCGTGCGCCACCTGTTGCCGATGGAATGCGGGCGGCTACAGGGCTTTCCAGATGGCTGGGGAGAGATCGCGCCGCTGACGGACGCAGAAGAAACCAAGTTCTGGCGGGAAGTGTACCTGAGAAACTGCAAGATCAAAGGGCAGAAACCGAAGAAGATCATTGCCCGGGCGGATGGAGCCAGAAGCGATGCCGCAGTGAAGAGATGGCACGACGAGCTGCACAGTCCGTCGGCGGAGTATTCCATGTGGGGTAACGGAATGGCCTTGCCGAATGCCCTGTTCTTCGTCCAAAATGCTTTCCGGGAATTGGGAAAGCCTGCGGCGGAGGTGAAGCTGGGCAGCCTGTTCGATGGAAGCGGGACTATGCCGCTGTGTGCTGTGATGTGCGGCGGGCGGGCTGTATGGGCAAGCGAAGTGGAGCCTTACCCTATTGCCGTTACCAAAACACACCTGCCGGAGATGCGACACCTCGGCAGCATAACGGACATCAAAGGCGGTCAGATCGAGCCGGTGGACATCATCACCTTCGGCTCTCCTTGCCAAGACCTGAGCATTGCAGGCAAGCGCAAAGGACTGGGCGGCGACCGAAGCTGCCTGTTCTATGAGGCAATCCGGGTCATCCGGGAAATGCTGTCGGCCACCGGCGGAAGGTATCCGCGCTTTGTCATTTGGGAAAATGTGCCGGGTGCGCTGTCGTCGCATGGCGGAAAGGATTTTGAAATTGTTCTCAACGAACTTTTGCACCTCCGAGATTTTGCCGGAGGTGGAACAGATAAGCCTATTCGCCAGCATGGAAAATGGGCAAAGGCTGTGTCCTACGGAGCTGTTGCCTATCGCATTGTCAACGCTCAATATTGGGGAATCCCCCACCGTCGCCGAAGAATATATGCTGTCTGCGATACTCGTGGAGAATCCGCCACGATGGTCGCTTTTGAGCGTGGCGGCACTGAATGGCATTTTAGACCGCGCCTCCCGGAGGGGGGGGCAGACCGTTGCCTGCCTTGCTCCTGACTGCTATTCATGGCATGATCGCATGGTGGAAGCAGGAAAGCTCCGAGGGGGGGGCAGAACGAGCCTACACCCTGAAAATCCGGCAAGGCTGTGAGGGCGGCGGCAAAGGTCCGCTGGTGCAGACGGAGCTTTCCGCGACGCTGGCGACACGCCAAGACCAAAGCCTGATCCAACGTGCTGCCGGGTTTGACCTTGGAAATTCTGGCGGAATCGGCTATTCAGAAGAATGCAGCCCGACACTGATGACCGGGGCGGGCGGAAACAAAACGGCTGTTGTACAGAATCAAAGACTGATGGAATCTCTGGTGCTAAACGACCAAGGCGGGAAAAACATGGATGTTTCTGTAAATGTAACAGGAACGCTCCGCGCACAAACACACGGGCACCCGCCTGTTGTGTTCCAAAAATCGGAGGATGAAGGAAATGAGACCTGATACCCTGTCGAAGCTGGCTGTATTTGTTGCGATTTGCGCGGCAGCTGCCAGCAGCGTTGCCGTTGGACTGGCAAACAGCCGGATCGACGACCTGGAAATCCAGCGGGATATTTACAAATCCCGCGCGGAGGACTGGGAAGGAACCGCCGGAGTTATCGCCCAGTATGCAGACGATCTGGCGGACGAGTTGAAAATTAGGGGCACGCTGGATAAAAAGTTGGTTGTCGAGTATGCTGGGGTTTTCGAGTGTACCGCATACTGCACCGAGAAATACCAGCACATCTGCGGCACGGGCACGGGGATCACCGCCAGCGGGCAGCCAATCCAAGCGGATGTAACTGTGGCGGCAGACCAGACGCTTCTCCCTTATGGCACGGTGGTCTACATCGAAGGTGTAGGAATCCGCATTGTGCAGGACAAGGGCGCAGGGGTGCAGGGCAACCATATCGACGTTGCCGTTTCCGGCAGCCATGAAGACGCTTTGAAATGGACAGGCTACGGCGAACACCGGGTCTGGATCATCAAGGAAACAGACTGAAAGGATGGAAAGCAACATGAAGGTAAGAAGAACCGAGAAAATCAAAGTCAACACGTTCCGGGTGGGTGATGTCATTCGCTTTAAGCTGTCCGATGGCGAGAAGGTGGAGATGCTGGCCGTCAAAGAAGAAAGTGACGGCATGATCTTCTGCTTTGCAGACTGCCTGGCAAAAGAATACAGCATGAACGAGCAGAACACCAATGAGGGAGGATGGGATGCCTCCGACATGCGGAAGAAGCTGAACAGTGAAATCCTTGACCGCTTCCCCCGGAAGATCAGAAAGCTGCTGCTGCCTTTTGAGAACGGCGATATGCTGCGCCTGCCGACGGAGAAGGAAATCTTCGGCTCGAACCCGTGCGGCGAAGATGAACCCGAAAGTGTAAGCCAGTGGAAGCTGATGAAGCAGCGGAAAAACCGCATTGCTTCCCAGGGCTTGAACGGCGGGTGGGAATGGTACTGGCTTCAGAATCGGGTGCCGAACTCGGCAGCCTATTTCGCCTACGCGAGCCACTACGGGAATTGCTACTACTACAACGCCTCGTATGAGGCTGGTGTCCGCCCCGTCGTCAAAATCAAGAATCCAATATCCGCACCTGCCTGTCAGGTGCGGGACGATGAAGACGAGCAGGAAGGTTAAGGTGAAAAACATGGACGGACTGATTAAAACTATTGGCACGGTTCTGCTTCTGCTGGCCGCTGCACTCTGGGCGGCGGTTTTGCTGCTGGTGCCTGCTGCGCTGGTGAAGTTCTGCTGGATGTACCTGTTTGTATGAGGCTGGCCGGGATGGGACGCATGGGGCGACGAGATAGGAGAACAAAATGGAATGGGATGAAATTCAGAACGAGTTTGACCGGGCATACGGAATGTCATGCAAGCCGTCAGGCTTGCAGAAGCATAAGGCAGGACACATTTTCGATGAAAATATGTCCGTCAAGTGGAACCGCGACAAGCTGGAAGAGGAAAACAGGAAATTCCAGGACGAAGTTAGCCGCCTGAATACGGCAAAAAACAAAGCCTTGCTGACTGTACACGAACTGGCCTACAAGAAAATACAGGACGACGTTGGGCATAACCTGTCCAGAACTGCGGCAGAAAAGATTTTCAACTACGCCTACGACGATAAACACGCCTACGGTTTCCATGAAGTACGCTGGGAACTGGAACGGCTGGTTGAACTCGTGTCGGAAATTCTGGCCGAACAGAGGAACAAGAAAGATGGCAAAAAATAAGTGGAGGCCGTACCTACCACGATCAGATTCCACCGAACTTCCGCCCGTACATGAACGAATAAGCGAAAGCGAGGAAACATGATTTTCTTCATCATCGGTGTGGTCGCTGCCCTGTTTGCACTGGCAGTGCTGCTCCTGGCAAAAGAGTACAAGAACAGCGAAATCATTCCGGCGGTGGTCGCCGTGGTTATGATCGGCATTTCCTGCGTGTCCTACGTCCCTACTGGCTATACGGGCATCGTTACGACCTTTGGCAAAGTCGAGGACGGTACAAAGGACGCAGGTATCGTGTTCAAACAGCCCTGGCAGTCCATTGTGAAGATGGACAACCGGGTGCAGGAAATGAGCATGGATTTATCTGCGTTCTCTTCTGACATTCAGGAGGTCTCAACCAGCGTATCCGTTGGCTACCGTATCAACCAGGCAAACGCCATGACGATTTATAAGTCCGTTGGCAAGAAGTACGAGGACACGCTGATTACTCCCCGCGTGCTGGAAACTGTGAAAGCGGTGGTAGCGCACTACGATGCAAGCAGCCTCATTTCTAACCGGGATGCGGTAGCGGCGCAGATGGACGCGAAACTCCGCGAGGTACTGGCCGAGTACAACATCGACTTGCAGTACATTTCCGTTACGAATTTTGACTTCACCGACACATTCACCGATGCGGTGGAGGCAAAAGTCAAGGCCCAGCAGGAAAAGGAAAAGGCAGAAACGGATGCAGAGAAACGCCGCGTCGAGGCCCAGGCTACGGCGGACGCTGACCTGATCGCCGCAAATGCCGAGGCCGAAAAATCCAAGGTGGCAGCAGATGCGGAGTTGTATGTGGCCGAGAAGAAGGCCGAGGCAAACCGCGCGCTGAATGACAGCCTGAACAGCAACCTGCTGGAGTACTACAAGATCACCAATGTAGACTCCCTGTGGAACGGCGAACTGCCTACATACGTTGGAGACGGCAACAGCATCCCCATTATCAACGGCATCAACTAAGTTTTTAAGGAGCCGCCCACGCGGCGGCTTTTTTTTATGAGCAAGGGGAAGGCCCGCCGCCCGGTTCGATTCCGGGATTGCCCGCAGAGAAAAATAAAACGAAGGGAGAATCGGAACCGCTGTCAGAAAGAGAACTGAACTATCTTCGGGAGAACCAAGAAGCCCAAAGAGCGTATGAATACGAACGCGACGAAAGGTGGCAAGCAGAAAGAGCAAACGAAGTCTGGGAAGAAAAATGCAAACGCTTGGAAAACATTTGCGCCTGCCAGGAAAAAGAAATTGAAGTCTGGAAAAGAAAAGTCCAGAACGAGCAGGAGAAAGCCGAAATCAGCAAAGCCGTTGCAGACCAGCATATCGCGGCCCTTACACGGCAGCTTGAGAAAAAGAAGAAACACCGCACACTGGGTGATCGGGTGCTTCAAACAATTGGTTTCTGGGTCGGGATCATCTACTGGCTGGAAAATATGGACGGCCACTAAGCAGGAGGAACACAATGCCGAACAAATACATTAACGTGCGAATCAATGAAGAAAGATTCTGCACGCAGGGCGTGGCGGAGTTTTCACTCTTGGATATGGATGCTCTGTCCGAGGATGGATATGTAGTAAAACAGGACGGAGTACGGGGAATCGGATGTTTCTTTGAAGAAAACATCTTTTCCCCGAAAGACTGCGAAACCGCGCTCGGTGAGAGAGAACCAAATTTACAGGAAGCAAAGAGGTTAAGGAAAATAGTTGAAGATGCGTTTGAAAAATATAACCAGACGCACGAAAATTCAGCAGATCAAGAAATAGCGCGATACTGCCAAAAAATCGAACCAAAAGAACTTGCATGGTGGGAGGAAAGCTGGCAAGTAGTTGCAGAATTTGCTCCACTGTGCTGCCGGAGACGGAGAAAAAGGAGACGGAATGATTTTAGCGAAAGAGGCAATCGAGAAAGCTGTCAACTGGTGGGCGGAGAAGATACTCGAAGATCGGCCGCACAGCAATGGAGATGACAGCTTCACTTCTATTACTGCGTGTCTCCTTGCTGACATGGGGCGACAGAACATAACATCGGATCAAGCGGATACGTTCAAAAAAGCCTTGGCAAAAAGCATGACGGAATACGCGGAAAGTGGGAGGTTTAACCACTTCTCCATTATGAGCGATTACGGTCCGTGCGGGATGCTGATCGATGCTGCCAATGAAGCGGGCATCAGTGCCGCAAACTTCCCGTTCAAGACAACGATGTTTGTTACGGAAAAAGATGGCATTATGGTACGCGATGGCTATGGCGCACCAGTTGTCAAGCTGTGGAGGTAATGTCATGGGCAAGAAAAAGAACGCGCCGGCAGAGATCGAGAAAGTCACCATAACCATGAGCCGCCCGGTGGCCGAGGCGGTAGCAAAAGCCTGCGAGATGTACCTTCGTCTGCACATGGGGCAGTTTGAAGACCTGACAGATGAACTTTGCATGGCAAGGTTCTATGCTACTCTGGAAAACGATTCGTTTGCCGACAAAGAAGAACAAGATGGAATCTTCCGTATCTCAATCGACTGGCGGAACATCATGCGGGAGGAAATGGACAGGCTGTACAAAAGATATGTTCTTTCCGCCCCGCTCGATTACTGCATGAGAATCCCGTACCGGGCGGAGCAGGTCTGGCTTGCAATCCGCCACGCTCTGGCATGGCACGATAACCCGAAGGGCGACTACACGGTTCAGTATGACAAGCCGCTCAACCGTTCGGATCAGCCGCAGCCGATGGTGCAGTTGTACGAGGCACCCACAGAGGGAAAGTCTGTCTGTGATGGCAAGTGTGCAGTGTGTGGGAGGTACTGAAATGAGTACGGCATTATTCAATCTGGACAGTGACGGAACACTGGAAATCCTCATATCCAGAGCAAACATCAAGAAGATAACACGGGTGATGATCGCAGAGCCGGGTAGGAAAACGGCAAAAAACTTCCTTCTCGATACACAGCCGCTGGAATCGGAATGGGAATTGAATCCAGGCCGGTGTACTTGTGAGCATTTCCGTTGCAAGAAATGCCATTTCATCAACTGTGTGGCAGTTAAATACTGCGGTGAGTGCGGAGCGAAGATGAAAAATGCAGGCGTAAAGCCGGAAGATTTGCCGTGCCGCTATGAGTGAGATAGAATTTGAAAAGACCTGCTGCACCTGCCGATGGCACGAAAGCTATACCTGGGTCTGCTTCAATGGTCTGTCGCTGAACTGCACCGATGTCACCGACGTTGAGGACAGCTGCGAACACTGGGAAAAGCGGACGGATGAAAACGGCATTGAAGACTACGAGGTAAACTGAAATGACAACCAAGAGAATGAAAAAGCTCCTGATGGGTATGGGGCTGTCCCGGAACCAGGCAACCCGGATGATTCAGGAGCAGCGCACCGAAGGATCGAAGGACGTGAGCAACGCTCTTTACTTTCACGTCTTCCAAAAGAACTTCAATCTGATCGTGTCCAGCTGCGGCGGCGAGGTGCTGCCCTATCTCAACAGCTTCATTTTGAAGTGACTACAGGCTGAAGTCGTTTCCAGAGAACAAGCAAGCCCGTCGTAAAATTGCCGCCCTGACGAGGCGGCAAGGGGCTTGTATACCGAGGATAAACTAAGGGACACGGGAGCAGCGGCTTGCTTAAAGTTTGCTTAAAGTTTGCTTAGAGCTTGATTAGAAGCAGCCGTTCCCGTGACGGGGGTACAGGGGGAACCCCCTGTATTGTCTCCCCGCGGCAGAAAGGCGTAACGGACAGCAGGGCTTGCCGGAGCGGGGGCGGGGGCAAGCATAGAAGTTCCCGGGCAGCTGGCGGTTTTGCCTTTATTCAGCAAAAGGATGTTCACGGAAAGGAGGACGTAGTGGGTATGAGCGGCGGCTTTTATGTCAGAGAACAGAAATACATCTGCGGCAAAGATTATGCCACTGCGCCCACCATGCAGGCGGAATTTTTCGAGGTCTCCGAGAAGGAGCACAAGGCCAGCACCCGGCGGAAGAAAGAACTCGCCACCAGTCTGGCGAAGGAAGCCTACAACATCCGCAAATCTGGCCGCTACCTGGTTCTGCTGGTAAATACGAACTTCCGGCCCGGTGATTTCTCGGTTACATACACCTACGACGACGATCATCACCCTGCCCCAAATGACCTTGCCCGGGCTGACCGGGATTTCTCCAATGCAATCAAGAAGCTGTACCGCCTTTGCGATAAACAGGGCATCCAGCGTCCAAAGTGGGTCGTGGTGACGGAGTATTGCACCGTGGACCCGGTGACAGGTGAAGTTCTGGGGCGGCACCATCACCACGTCATTATGACCCACCCGGCGGGGCTGACCCGGGAAATGGTGGAACAGGCATGGAATGGACGGGGCATGGCTCGGTGTGAGCCACTGCACTTCGATCATGGCAGCATCGAAAGCCTTGCCCGGTATATCGTGAAGAACCGTCGGTGCAAACGGCATTGGCGGCAGAGCCACGGCTTGCAGCCGCCCAAAATGCCCCGCCCGAACGACAACAAAATGAGCCGCAGCAAGCTCAAGGACGTTTGCGAAAACTGCCTGGAAGACCGGGCATATTGGGAACGGATGTACCCGGGGTATACCCTGCATCGGTGCGAAGTCATCATCACGGGCAATTCGACCCGTCACCTGATCGTGAGCCTGTACCGCAAGGAGCAGCCAAAGAGCAAGAACAGGAGGAACCAGCCTTGAGCGCAAGAATGGAACTGGAAGACCTGCCGCCCCGGTATCGTGCCCAGGCGGAGAAGCAAATAGCCGCCCGCTGCGCATGGAAAGCCCCGGCGGGGGCGGTATCGCTGGAAGCAGCGGCCAAGGCTGCCGGGGAGATCGGGAAGACCTTCGAGAGCAAGGGCGAGTATGATTTTTGCATCGGCACGGTGCTGCCGGGCATCCAGTCCGGCAGGATCATCAAGGCAACGCCGCACGTTGCCTTTCCTTTGCTGCCCGCAAAGGATTTTTGCAGCGTCCACCTCCCGGCGGCGAGGTATACGGCAGATTATGTGTTGGAATACGCCGACGGCACGGTGGAGGTCGTGGAGATCAAGTCAAAATTCACCCGGCGGGCGCAGAGGGACTATATCTACCGCCGCAGGCTTTTTGTTGACCTGATCGCAGAGCCGCGGGGCTATGTGTTCCGGGAAATCATCACCCCGGACACAAAATCCGAGATCAAAGAGTGGAAACGCCTAGCTGAACAGGCGGGAAAGGAATCATCATGGGCAAAAGCAGAGCAAGGGTGCCCTCATACTACCGGCAGAGCATTCAGAATGCCGTGAATCGGCAAATCAACCTTGGCAAAACCAAAACGGCAGCATCGCTGTCCAGGGAAGCTGTCGGGCAGGTCGTGTCGTACTGCTTTGTGGCAGCGGCACACGACATTCTGAACTTCGACGCAGGGCAAGCCGCCGTCCTGACCGTCAAGATGAACAATGCGGCTGAACGGTATACCCTTGACCGGGACAAACGAGGGGTGCGGAAAGCCCGAATTGCGCTGGAAGACCGCACCGCGCCGTTGATGATGGAGCGGTTCCTTCTCCCGGCGGGCAAGCTGGGCAGAACAGCCAATGAGCGGGAAATCCTTGCCGAACGCCGGGATGCTGCCGACATGGTGGCCCGGTATTGCGTGGAAGCTCTGCACGACATGAGCTATACCGTGGAGCAGATCGCCGCTGTCATGCAGGAGACCCGCTCCAACTTCGAGCAGTTCCTTGGATGGTCCGAGGACGGCGAGATGGTAGCTTACGAGAAGCTGCGCCGTGTGGTGGAGGACATCTACGGCGTGGGGGCTATGGTTGAACGGGTAAACGGGCAAGGCCCCATCTTTGGCACTGAATTTTGATTTTTCGGGAGGCAGAGCATGAAGACACACGAGGCGGAAGCGATTCTGAAATACTGCGCAGACATTCCACGTCGGCTTTCAATCATCCGCCGCCAGTGTGCCGCTTTGGAAGACGAAGTGGACACCCTGAAAGGCATCAACATGGACGGTATGCCCGGCGGAGGGCGGCCCGGGGACAGCACCGCGGCGATGGCTTGCAAGATGGATGAACTGGGCATTGGTGATAGGCTGAGAAGTCTGGAACGTCAGCAAGCCGTTTTGAAGTCCGACGAGGCGACGATCCGGGGACAAATTGACAGGCTGGACAGTGTCCACAATCTGATCCTGACGGAATACTACATCGGCCACAAAAAATGGGACGATGTGCAGACCGACACCGGGTACAGTGTCCGGCACTTGAAACGGCTTCGGAACGTGGCTTTGCTAGCCTTTGGCCGGGGCATGGAGCAGCTACCCGAGTGCCCTGCCTTATTATCACGCGCGTATAACGTGCGCGAGACCCTGCCCAGGGCGGACGCATGGGTTGAGGGCGATATTCTCCTATAAGGGAAAGCGACCATCAGAGCCTCACGCAAATGCGCTTCCGCAAATTGTGTCCACCCGGCGCAGAAAAACAAACACGACTACCCGGAAATGTGGAAAAGTTGGCAAGAAATACCCGGCGGGCTGTGCGGCCTGCCGGGTTTTGTGAAATCTGAAATTTTGGAGGGCAAATTTATGTGCAAATGGTGTGACAATCCGAGGTGTACGATCACAAAAAAAGCAGGTTCTCGAATGTGGGCCGATTCTGCAAAGCATCGCAGAGAGCATGATGCGCCCGGCTGACGAGGAACACCCTGCGACGTACAGCTTCAAGGGGGTGCCGTGCTTTAACAGCGTAAGCGCACTTATCCCGGATGAAGACGATGAAAACCCTCATGCTTATTTGCAGTTCGTGTTTGACGAGGACGAGGGAACGCCGGATGGGTGGGAATGCACAGAGGTTGCATACCCGCTGACCTGGAAGACCGAGAAGGAAATGCAGAAAATAATCTTGGGAGAACAAGCATAAAATTGAGAAAGCCCGTCAGGTCATCGACCCGGCGGGCTTTTCGTTACTCTGTGGGGACGGTAAAGGTTATGCCAACCATTTGCGTGGATGGGGTTTCGGTGATGGTGAAGGTACGAACTCCGTGTTCGTCTTCGCTGCTAGACACCGTGACTTCATCGGTGGAAAGGCCGTGCATCATGCAATATTTTTGCTTCACGGCAGCTTCCGCCCGCTGCACGTTCTGATCCAGCTGGAATTGCTCCACGGCAGGGGTGCAGCTTTTTACAAAGTCATGCTTCAACTGGTCGATAACCGATTGAGCTTCCGGGAGAATGTGGCTCATTGCTTGTCCTCCTTTTCGTTGGGTGCGTTGCGCTTGAGGATGATCTGCGGGGCATCGGGGGCGGCTCCCTGCTCCTTGGCATACCGGGCGATCTCATCCGGCAGCCCGACGGGGAAACCGTTTTCGTCAAGCGGCCCATCGTACCCGGTGAAGTCCACAATATGCACGGCGGGCGGCTCGGGAATCAGTTTGTAGTATCTGCCGTCCTCGTAGTTCTGATCCGTGACCCGGTTCCAGTAGCCAATATCGCCGTGTTCCTCCTGGGCGGCCTCCATTGCATCTTTGGCCTGTTCTTCGGTCAATCCGTCGAAGGTCAGGCGGGAACCGTCTGCAAAGGCGGCAACCAGCCGCCACGGGGCGAAAAATTCAGTTTCATCCATGAAAATGCTCCATTTCGTGCGGTTTTCGCGAATGAGTTGAAGTTTTGATAACGAAAAAGTTCAATTCAATCACAAAAAAGTGAATTTCGTGTACAAAATCAGTGATTCGATTTCGTGGGGATGTACCCATGCAGGCAGCGGTTGTGCCCGTATTTCGTGAGGGCGGCAGTGACACGATCTTCCGGGAAGTAAAATACAAGTTCATTTTCGTTGGGAAGACCTGCCCCGGCGGGATATTCAATGCCGCTGTACCAGTCTGTTTCCATCTCATACTTGCGCCGCAGGTATTTGTAAACATCCCGCTGTGCTTTGTCGAACACCTCCACTGTCTCTTATACACATCTCCGAGCCCACGAGACTCCTGAGCATCTCGTAT
>ENA-OZRI01000097-OZRI01000097.1-human-gut-metagenome-genome-assembly--contig:-NODE-97-length-16317-cov-4.802300_pt1 | contig 16317 bp, 20 predicted proteins | sample MGYA00243265_ERZ653937 | MGnify/ENA primary metagenome ERZ653937 (study PRJEB26926, sample SAMN06164566) | human gut metagenome | biome: ENVO:00009003; feature: ENVO:2100002; material: ENVO:00002003... | reverse complement strand
TCCTTGTTTTTTTCGGGATGCAGCCTTTTCTTTTGTTTTTTTACAGCGCCTTTTCTCTATGATCAGTTCCCTATAAGGCTCATTATCGGATCGGCTCCAAGATGGTCACGGACGATAGCATAACCCATGTAGGCGATATAAAGGAAAACAAGTATTCCTCCCTCAACACGGGTGATTTTTTTCTGAGTAAGGCAGAATATGTATGCCAGCAGACATATTACGATGTAAATTCCGAAATCCACAAGAGTATTGCTGAGGTCTGCTCCGGTGATAGTGATAGGCGAAATAACCCCGGAAACGCCGAGAATACACAGGATATTCAGAATATTTGATCCGATGACATTGCCGATTGCCATATCGTTTTCGCCCTTTTTGCAGGCGGAGATCGACGTGACAAGTTCGGGAAGAGAGGTTCCGATAGCGCATATAGTAAGACCGACAAGACTTTCGCTCATGCCCACGGCTTTTCCAAGCAGAGAAGCGTGGTCCACAACCATGTCGCCTCCCAGAACTATCGCGCCTGCTCCGCAGATTATAAAGAGCGCACACTTCCACCAGATAAATGGCTTCTCAGCGCTTTGTTCCTCGGAGGTCTGACGGTTTTTCATTGCTGCTATGACAGTCCATGTCAGATAACCTGCCATAAGCACTACAAGTAATATTGCTTCAAAAATAGTGATCTCTCCGGAAGCTCCGAAGAATATAAGCATTACAAAAAACAGCACGGATGTGAATATCGAAACCGGATAATCACGGCGCAGGATATCTTTTGTGACACCAAGAGGTATTACCAGTGCGCATACTCCGAGCACGCCAAGAAGATTGAAAATATTCGACCCGACAACGTTGCTGACAGCCATTGAATTCTGACCGCCAAGCGAAGCGGAAATACTGACTGCAAGCTCCGGTGCGCTCGTTCCAAGCGCGACTATTGTAAGACCGACCACAAGAGAGGGGATCCTTAGTTTCCTTGCAAGAGAAGAAGCTCCCTCTACGAAAAAATCAGCGCCTTTTATCAGCAGGACAAACCCTGCGAGAAGCAGCACTATGTCAATGACGATGTTCATATGTGACCTCCATATAAAATAATACATCATTATTATAGCTGCATTCCTGTGAGTTGTCAATACCAAATGACAAACACAGAATTTCAGATATATTGAAAGGAACTACACATGATAACTCACGGAAAATACTGCGATTTTGATTTCTATGTAACCAGCTTAGACGCGGAAAACAGCTATACTGCCACCGAGCCTATGTCCTCCGGACTTTCGCTTCTGGAAGCGGTTTCGGAGTTCTATAAACGCTGCGGCAGATATCCGTCAAGCACTAATATCATGCTCGGCGTGGAATACACGACCAGCCGCCGTCACCTTGAACCGACCGGAAAGGGCGCGGCTGACCTGCTCCAGCGAGTAAATGGAGCGCTCAAAATTTCACGGGATTTTGAGCAGTCCGAAGTTCTGAAACGTGAGGGGCTTATCGCAAACAATGCTGTTTCATTTCTGAAACAGCAGAGCGAGAATTTGTACGAACTGAGCGACAAATACACGATAGAATGCGCCCGTAAGATAGCCGAAAGCCTGAACCGGATATCCGGAGATCCGCAGAAGTGCCGTGACCTCATGGCGCAGTTGACGGACGAATACGGTCTGGAGCGATGTAAAGTAATCCTTGCGAACGAGTATTACGGCAATTCTTCTGGAATGCTGACCCCGGAAACGTCGGCATATCTTGACGAAGCCTGCGACCGGCACGATGACCGTTTCAATATCAATGCACCGCCGATGGCCCTTGAAAATCTCACTTCCGCAGTCCGTGAAATCGAGGGGCTGTCTGAAACGGAAAACAAGATTCTCCGAGCCGGACTGGTGAACGGTGACAGAGAGCAGGTCCAGAGCCGTTCTACGCCAATCAAGTCTGAAATCGGTCATCACAACGACCTTGAGAACAATGGACTTGTGCCGGAAGATCAATGGAGTTTGTGATGGAAGAACTAAAATTTCTGTCAGCCGCAGTTCTGGCGCTGATCATCGCCGTTTTCTGCCAAGAAGAATACAACCCCGCCGCTGGTTACAGTCAAATGTACGGCGGCGCTGTTATTTATGAGTGGCGGCTGGATACGGTTTCGCTGTATTCTCTCAAAGGAATGCGGCTTTAACGGAGGGAGAATGAAAAACAAAAGCAAATACTACCGCATTCCAGTCTGCATATTCATCTTAATTATCGGGACTTTTGCCGCCCTGATTTTCTCAAATGCCCTGAATGATATGCTGACTGAGGGCAGAATAACCACCCGAATGACGGATATCAGCGGACTTATCGGGAACGTCTTCGCCGGGGACAAGCTGAAACATATGTTCCTCCTGCTGGAGGTTCTGGTTCTGCTTATGTGCGCCGTCTATTATGTATGCGCCGACAGGTCGTATCAGGCGGACACCTTTGCGGTGACAGATGAAATATCCGTCCCCGTGCCATACGGGCAGGGACAGCACGGTACTGCATGGTTCATGTCTGACAAGATAAAGCGCAGGGCGTTTGATTATATCAGCATTTCCAAAGCCGACCCGCTTGTTTCCCGGCTGGTTTCAATCGGCGAAGAACGATACAGAGCCATCGAAAACGGAGAAGCATTTAAGCCGCCAAAAGCAGACCAGACGCTCACGGACAGAGCCGGAATAGTCCTTGCAAGAGAAATGTCCCGCGGAACGGAGCGTCTGCCCTGCATAACGGACGATTACCACACGCTGACTATCGGCGCAACGCGCTGTGGTAAGTCACGATGTCTGGTATTGCAGTCGATATGCGCTCTTGCGCTTGCCGGAGAGGGCATTGTCGCAAACGACCACAAAGGAGAACTGTATCATTTTACGCACAGCTTTCTTGAAACGCTTGGTTACAAAGTCCACGTCATCGACTTCAATACGCCGAAAAAGTCCGACCGATTCAATCCGCTTCAATCAATAATCAACGCCGTGAACGAGAACAGAATCGACGACGCGCAAAACTGCGTCTGGGAATTCGTAACCTTTCTGGTCGAGAAGAACGACCATTCCGAACCTATCTTGACCAACGGCGAATGTTCCGTAATTGCCGCGGCTGTAATGTGCGTGGTCTACGATAATCAGAACCACCCGGAGTTCCAGAACCTCACGAATGTTTACAACTTCATTGCGAATATGTGCAAGACCGTGAACAAGGTGCTTCCCATTGACGCATATATGGATAAACTGCCCGATTCCCACCCGGCGAAAAAGCTCATGGCTATTGCAAAACTGGCACCGGACAAGATGGGCGGTTCGTTTTATACGGCGGCTCTGACGACCCTGCGGCTGTTCATCACGAACGATATCTACAACATGACAAGTGAGTCCGAACTCTCGCTTGCAGACGTGGGTACGAAGCCTAAGCAGGCGCTGTTTTTCATTCTGCCCGACCAGAAAACCACATACTACCCCATTGTCACCCTGCTGGTCTCACAGCAGTACGAACAGCTTGTGACATACGCCAAGAAATGCGGAAATCGGCTCCCTCACCGTGTTAATTATATTCTCGATGAGTTCGGCAACTTTGCCGCTATTTCGGATTTCCAGACGAAAATGACGGTCGCCGGCGGCTATGGAGTGCGCTGGAACCTGTTCATTCAGGACTTCAACCAGCTCATAGACAAGTACGGGCAGGAGGTCGCGAAAATCATTCAGGGCAACTGCCACTACTGGATTTATCTCCACTCGCAGGACAATTCCACGAACGAGGAGATGTCCAAGAACATGGGGAAATACACCACGACTACATATTCTCTCGGAGGCTCAACGCAGAAATATTCCGCGCCGTCCAGCTCTACAAATATCCAGCTTTCGGAGCGCAGTCTGCTGAATCCGGAAGAGGTTGCGAAAATACAGCGCCCGTATCAGCTGGTGATTTCTCCGAATGCTCCGGCAATCATGTATTCGCCGGATATTTCACAGTGGACTTTCAACGCCATGCTCGGCATGGGCGATAAAGCGCATAACACAAGGCTTATCGAACTTGACGAAAACGCCCGTCCTGAACGCGGCGGCAAGTCCACTGAACAGCTTTTGTGGAAGCCCTGGGAGGAGATTTTAAGGGAAAGCTCCGCACAATCTGCGGCGGCAGTCCCAAGGCGCTCCGAGTCAGTGCTTGACAATAAACCACCATACTTTAGAAGGGAGGCGAAATTCAGATGAAGAAACTCAAAAATACCGCCGCGGCGCTCACTGCGGCAGTAATGTCCGCGGTGATTTCCGTCGCGGCAAACGCCGAGGGCGGACTTGCCGCTTCAAAGGCGGTGACAGGCACCAAAGCTCTGCTGAACGACATTTCTAACATACTGCTGGTAGTTGCTCCGCTGGTCGGCACAGCCTGCATCGTATACTTTGCGGTGCGCCACGGTGCCGCCGAGGAAATGGACCAGAAAAAGTGGAAACAGCGCATGATAGTCGCGGCTGTATCGGTCGTAGTTGCGGTAGTCGCTTCGGCGCTCATCAACGTGCTTGTCGGCTACTACCAGTAAAGGAGAACCGCATGAAATACACAGCGGGACAGCCTCCGGGCTGAAAACTGTTCCCTCAATGACACAGATAAACGGAGGTCAGCAACATGAAAATAACCTGCGATCCCAAGTCTGTCCGCATAACAGCCGGGCAGAACAACCGCCTTGCCACGGCAAGCATAACTCTCGACAATGCCTTTGTAGTTCGTAACATCAGCGTGATGAACGGCTCCAAGGGCATTTTTGTCAATATGCCGAGCCAGAAAGGCGTTGACGCCGAGGGGAACACAAAGTATTTCGATACTGCGTTCCCTCTCAGCAAGGAACTCCGCGCCGAGCTTTCCAATGTGGTTATCGGCGCATATCAGCAGAAGCTCGCGGAGCTTCAGAACAGCGCTTCCCAGCGCGACAGCGACCCGCCCGAACAGGACGAGGATTACACAAACGAAATGTTTTGACAACAGGAGGAAACACAATGAAGAACATCAGAAACAAGATTACTTTCAAGGCTCTCACTCTCCGCGAGGCGGCAAGGGAGAAGGCCCTCGCACTCAGGGCAAAGGCGCTCGACACCACCGGCGAGGGATACGTTGACACGGCGGTAAAAATCATCATCGCCGTTGTTATCGGCGCTCTGCTCATGGCTGGACTGGTCGCGCTTTTCAACGAGGTCATCATGCCCAGAGTGAACACCGAAGTCACCGAGCTTTTCGACGCCGCAGGCTGATGGATCGTTCTGCCCACCGCTGGGGCGCGGTTTCCTGCCGCGCTCCGTTTCGGCGGTCCGGAGGTGAAGCATGACTTTTATAATTATTTCGCTGATCGTGGCTCTGCTCGGAGGAATAGTGACGCTGTTTTTCAGCTCCGAAATGGTGGGCGAGCTTTACACCACGGTATTTGACTGCGGACAGTACCTCACGACTGTTTCGGGAGTTGAGTTTTTCAGCCTGCTCATGCCGGTTTCATACGGCTTCGGGATAAGCCTGATAATCCTCAAATTCCTGAAGAAAGCCTTTGATATCTACGTCCTCTGGACTGACGGCGACCCGGACGCAGACCCGTTTCTGCTACTCACGAATTTCGTCCGCGCGGTCGGAACGGCGCTGATATTTCAATGGCTGTACGGCCCTTTCGTCGATATCTGCCGCGAGATAACAAACACGATAATTTCCCAGATAAACGGCGGCACGGACATGACCACCGAGTGGGTAACTGCGATAACCAGCATGGGAATAGTTCCGGCGATTGCCGGGCTTATCTTCGTTATCTGCTGGCTGATACTTTACTTCTCGTTCATGGCGAGGGGCATTGAGATGATGGTTATGCAGATAGGCGTCCCGCTTGCCTGCGTGGGGCTTCTGGACAACGACAAGGGAGTTTTCCGGGCGTACATAAACCAGTTCGTAAAGGCGTTCGTGACCACCATCGTGCAGATAATGCTCTGCAAGATCGGGCTGTCGCTTATGCTGAACGCGACCATCATTTCCGCTTCAAATATCTTCTGGGGAATCGCCTGCATGATAGCCGCAATTTCCATGCCCAAGATACTGCGTGAATTTCTCGTACCCACCACCGGCGACGGCAGGATAGGCACGACCGTTTCACAGACGGTCCACATCGCTTCAATGGCGAAGAACATCATTGCAAAGTAGGTGGGATATGGACACGATAAACACGCTGAGCGTATGTATGCAGGGCATAATCTCCGCCGGGCTTCTCATGCGGATAATCTTCTGCGCCGTCCGGCTGACGCATGAGGAGGAAGAATCCGGGCGTTACCGCAGGCGCATTAAAAATTCACTGGTAATGCTGGTGATTGCACAGCTCATTTTCCCGCTGAAAGAACTGCTGATATTTTATTTCGGCTCTGGTTACTAAGGGCAACACCGCACAAAGACCATTTATTGGATTTTGTACGTGTCTTGCTTGCATCTTTCCCGTCATATTGCACAATTCGTCCTTGCAAGGCGACAGCCTTGCCGCGTCCTCATTGTACAATCTGACGAAAAATCTGACTACGCAATACACGCACAATCTTTGTGCGGTATTGCCTAAGGAGAACAGCATGGACGACAAAATCATCATACCCTACGGACTTACAATGGAGCAGGAGTATTTCCCCGGCTTCGGGAGCCGCGAGCTTCGCCAGTTCTTTATAGGCGGCGCGGCTTCCGCGGTGCTGGGAGCGCTCCTGCTCATCTTTTCCGGACAGCTTCTCGCGCTCATCGTCTGCATAATGACAGGCGCTTCCGGAAGCATTATGGCGGTCCGCAAGGACCAGTACACCCGAATTTCCGTTGTAACGCAGATCGGAAACATGATAAAATTCCGGCGCACACAGCAGAATTTTCGGTACGTCTACAAATCGCCGTGGGAACAGAGCTGACGATATTCACACTGCTGTGCGTTTACTTTTTCGGGATATCCCGGCAGGACGTACAGCGGCGTGAGATATCCAACTGCGCCCCGGTGGTGCTAATTCTCGCAAGTCCGTTCGTCAGCACAGTTCCGTTTCCGGAGCGCATTCTGGGATTGTTCGGACTGCTTATCCCGCTGGCGGCGGTCAGCATTATCACGAACGGCTTCGGCATGGGAGATGTAAAGCTCTGCGCGGCTTTCGGCTGGACGCTGGGAGCATTCACGGCTTACTGCGCCCTTGCCGCCGCGCTGACCGCCGCCGTCATCGCGGGAAAAATCACACATCAGAAACGACTGCCGCTTGCGCCGTATTTGTGCGGCGCAGGTTTGGCAACGATATTACTTATGGAGGCATTTCAATGCTGAAAAACCGTACTCTTATCGGCATAATCCTGATCGCCGCGGCGATAGGGCTGTGCTTTGGCATTTCGCCGCTTTTCAATTCTATTCTTTCAAGCAAAACCAAGATAATCCGGCTTAAACAGGACATTCCGCAGGGCGTTCAGATAACCGGCGCAATGCTGGAAGCCGTGGAGGTCGGTACGCTGAATCTTCCTGCGGATATGCAGAACGACCCCAGGCAGATAATCGGGAAGTATACAGTTTCCGCAATGTTCGCCGGGGACAGCTTCACGGACAAGAAACTGTCGGATTCCATAGACACCTCGGACAGCCTGCTTCGTCAGCTCAAACCTAATGAAACCGCAATGTCGGTCACTGTGAGGTCGCTTGCGAACGGACTTTCCGGAAAGCTCCAGCAGGGTGATATTATCCAGATCGTTTCCGTTGACGAGGACGACAAGGCGCAGATCTACGAGGAACTCCAGTATGTGGAGGTTCTTGCGACCACCTCGGATAAAGGCTCGGACGACACCTACCGTGACGGCGAGGTCAACGCAGACGATGAGGACAGCGGCGATCAGTCCCTTTACGCTACTGTAACGATAATTTTGCAGGACAGGGCGCAGGCGCTGAGGCTTGCGGAATGCGAGAACACCTCGCTTCATGCGGTTTTCGTCACCAGAGGCGACGAGAAATTAAAGGCGGAATGCCTGAAAGCCCAGCTTGAGCTTCTCACCGGAGAAATATCCACGGTGGAAGCTGACGGCACCTCTGAACCCGAAGAAACACCCGAACCCACAGCAGAAAGCGAGGAAAGCAATGGATAACAACATCATCGCGGTTTACGGCAGTCCGGGTAGCTACAAAACCACGACCGCGCTTTCGCTGGCGCGGTGCATTGCTTCAAAAGGGAGCAATGTCGTGATAGTCGGGACAAGCACCATAAAGCCGCTTCTGCCCATTGCCGTGCCGTTTGAGAGCAAGTTCGGCGGTTCGCTCGGAAAGGCGCTTTCCGCCGTGGATTTCGACCGTGACGTGATCCTCAAAAATATCTTCATGGCGACTGACAAAATCGGGATACTGTCCTACAATATCCGCGAAAACGGCAATTCCTACGCTGTCGTATCTCCGGACAGAATGGACGACCTGTTCATTCAGCTCCGCCAGCAGATGGGCGCGCAGATTATTGTGGACTGCACCTCTGACATCGTGAACAGCAAGCTCACTGCCAAGGCGGTAATCAACGCCACGCACGTTGTGGAGCTTCTGACCTGCGATACCAACGGGCTTGTATTCGACGGTTCGCAGGAGCCTATCCTCCAGTCGGAGCAGTACAATTACCGCGACTTTATCCGGCTCATGTCGCTGAATTCCACGATAAAGCAGGACGAAGCCGCAATGAAAAACGCGCTCGGGCGAATCTCCGGCACGATACCATACTGCCCGAAAGCCGCCGAGTATCTCAATCAGGGAACCCTGCTGACAAAGCCGGTAGACGACCGCGTTTACAACACCATGATAAAGTCCCTCGCGGAGCTTGTCACAAAGGAGGTCTGAGCATGAACAATCCGTTCAGAAATCTTGCCAGAAAGCCTGCTAAGCCAGAAAAGGGCGGGATAGTCGTTGCGGATTCCGGGAATGTCCGGGAGGTCGCAAAGATAATGATAGGATTTGAAGCGCTTCTCCGGGAAACGCAGTCCTATATGTCCAAAGCCTGTGGCAACAAGCTGTTTGATTCCGACCTAAAGGACGCAATGCGCCAGCTCATCAAGCAGTACATGAAGGACCACAATTACTACGTCCCGCACATGAATCTCGCCGAAGCCGCAGACCGACTTTACGTTGAAATGGCGGAATACTCGTTCCTGACGCCGCTTCTCGCCCGAAAGGATATTGAGGAGATAAACATAAATTCCTGGGACGATATTCAGATAATCCCGTCCAAGGGTCAGCAGTACAAGTATTCGGAACATTTTTCTTCCGCACAGCACGCGGTTGACGTGGTGCGGCGTATGCTCCACAATAACAAGCTGGTTTTCGACGCTTCAAGACCGCTGGTCACCGGCTACCTCGACAAGAATATCCGAATTTCAGCTATACATTCGCTCATCGTGGGCGATGAGGTGGGAGTTTCGGTATCCATACGAATCGTAAATCCCTGCAAGATAACAAAACAGCAGTTCATCGAGAGCGAAATGTGCACCGAGGAAATTTACGAGTTCCTCGCCATAGCGTTTGTACACGGCATTTCTCAGGTGTATGCAGGAGCGACCGGCTCCGGAAAAACCACGTTCATGGCGGACATTATGAGTAATATCCCGGATCACCGCAGGCTTATCACCATCGAAAAATCCGTGCGTGAATTTGACCTCGTTAAGCGTGACGAAAACGGCGAAAAAATCAACAATGTCGTACATCTTGTGACCTATGAAAGCGACGACCCGACCCGCTGTGTTACCATGCAGGACCTGCTCACAAAGTGCCTTACCATGCACCCTGACGCGATATGCGTTGCCGAGATGAAGAACGAAGAAGCATGGGAAGCTCAGGAAGCCGCGCGAACCGGACACACCGTCCTTACAACGACCCACGCTTCCAGCGTACAGGGCATCTATCCCAGACTTGCAACGCTGTGTATGCAGAAGCATTCAACGCCGTATCCTACCCTGATTTCGTTCGTCACCGAAGCGTTCCCGCTGGCGGTATTCCTCAAAAAACTTGATGACGGAAAGCGCCATATCATGGAAATCGCCGAGTGCCTTGGCTGTGATGAAAAGGGCAAGGTATTCACAAAAACGCTCTGGAAGTACAGAGTGGATTCCGAGCGCATTGTTGACGGAAAGACCGTGATAGACGGGCGCTTCGTCCGCGTGAACCCCATTTCAAAGGAACTCCGCGAACGTATGCACGAAAACGGCGTTCCCAACGATGTGCTTGACAGATTTTCGGAGGTGAGATAATGGACAGGCTGATATATCTTTTCGGCGCTCTGCTTATGTCCGGCGGTATCGTGGTGCTTCTCGGAATTACTCCGGAGGTCATGACGCAGGACATCATGTCACTGCTTTCCCGGCAGAGGAGCCTTAAATACCTTGTCGCAAAGGCGCAGGGAAAAGTACGCAGGAGCCGGCTCCAGCAGGCTGTGATGAACGTCCGTAACGCCCTGACCGCTACCCACTCCGAGAACAAATTCTCACTGCTGATTTCCATTTCGCTTATCGGAATATGCGCCGGATTTCTGCTGGCGGCTCTGCTTCAGAATCTGCTTCTTATACCCGTATTTTCGGGTATATGCGTGGTGCTTCCGTATGCGTATGTGAATATGCTTCTGGCTAATTATAACCGCAGGATTTCCGAGGAGCTTGAAACAGCGCTGTCGATAATCACCACGAATTACGTCAGCAACGACGACATAATCTACGCCGTGGAGCAGTCCATAGACTACATAAATCCTCCGGTACAGCAGGCATTCCGGAAATTCCTCACCCAGACTAAGCTCATAAATTCCAACGTGAAGCTCGCCATTGAACAGCTCAAGGGCGAGATAAACAACGAGGTGTTCCACGAATGGTGCGACAGCCTTATCGAGTGTCAGGACAACGTCACGCTGAAAAAGACGCTCCAGCCGATAACCGCGCGGCTTTCGGATATCCGGATAGTCAACGCTGAACTCCGCAATATGCTGATGAGTCCCCGGCGCGAACACATAATGATGGTGTTCATTCTGCTGGCAAACTACCCTATATTGTATTTCATCAACGCCGATTGGTTCAGTGTACTTTTTGATACGATATTCGGTCAGGTCGTGAACTGCATTGTGGCGGTGGTCGTTATCGTGACGGTCATTCTGGCGTATAAGTACACCCAGCCCATTCAGTACAAGAGGTGAATATGAGTATTTATAACATTGCGCTGTATGCGGCTCTGGCGGCAGTCAGCGGACTGTTTGCCGCCGGGCTGTATCAGTTCGCGCTTATTCTGCTGAAAGTCCCGTCAAGCCGCACTACCAAGGCGATAAAGGCTGTCGCCGCAAGGAACCGCCCCTCCGCCGCCGGATTCAAGAACACCTACAACGACATTTCGCTGTTTGTTTCACGGTTTATTCGGTTGAACGAATTCAAGAAAAAGGAGCTTGCGGACAGCCTTAAAATCGCGAATATCTCAATGTCCCCGGAGCTGTTCACGGCGAGGGCGCTGGTGCGTTCAGCTGGAATAATGCTGATGTCCGTGCCGTTTTTCTTTTTCCTGCCGATAATCGGACTGCTGGTTATCGTGCTGGCGGTGCTGATGTATTTTCAGGAGAAGCAGAAAGTGGATTCCTGCATAAAGGAGAAGCGGAAGCAGATAGAATTCGACCTGCCACGCTTCGTCTACGCGATATCTCAGGAAATCCAGATGTCCCATGACGTTATCTCGATTCTGGAGCGCCACAAAGACAATTTCTCGCCGTATCTCAACGAGGAAATCGAGATAACAATAGCGGATATGCGGACCGGCAACTACGAAGCCGCAATAACCCGGTTTGAGGGGCGTATCGGCAGTACAAATCTGTCGGAGGTCTGCCGCGGATTTATCCAGATGATACGCGGCGACGACACTTCGGTTTACTGGGAAACCCTCGCAATACGCTTCTCAGAATTGCAGAAGCAGTATCTACGGAATATAGCGCTGAAAATTCCGCCAAAGGTACACAGGCTGTCTTTCTTCCTGATGATGAGCATGATGTTACTATATGTTGTGGTGCTTGGCTGGGAGCTTCTCAGCAATATGGGCGTTCTGTTCGGTTAAGGAGGTTACATGGAAAAACTTCTTAGACGGCTTAAATCCACGCGCGGCGAGGGGTATGTTGACATTACCGTTGCCGTTCTGATAATCATGATTTTACTGGCGGGAGTGATTAAAATTGCTCCGGTTTTCATCACGAAAATGACGCTCAATTCCTACGCAAACGAACTCTGCCGCGAAGCTGAAATCGCCGGGCGTATAGGCACGGAAACCACCGCGCGGCTTGACCGCCTGAACGAATCCCACCCAGACCTTGACCCAACGGTAACGTGGTCTGCAAGCGGAAATATCCAGATAGGCAGGACGTTCAGCGTGACTGTTTCCACGGATTACGATTTCAGCTTTTTCGTGTTCAGCACCACCCCGATAACCATTTCAGCCACGGCGGAGGGAACAAGCGAGGTGTTCTGGAAATGAAGCGTCTGAAAAACCGAATGCTTGCGAACAGTGGATTTTCCTACGTCATAACCAGCGTGCTGATGGTATGCGTGCTACTCATAGGCGTGGCAGTTTTCGAGGTTATCCGGCTGTATATTCAGGCTGGCGCGGTGCGCGATAAGTTCGAGGATTCTATAATCTCAATGTGCGTTGAGAATTACTCCGAAATGTACCAGCCTATCCGCGAAAGCCACGCCGCAAGCTACCGCTACAATGGATTCCGCTGGGTAAACAGCAGTAAGGCGAACGAGCGATATATCCGCACTTATCTCAGCCGGGCAATGAACGCTGGGGAGATAATGCAGTGCGAAATCGTGTCGGTGAGCTTCAGTGTAGAGCCGGCGGCGCTTGCCCCGTCGGATACCGATTCAGCGCAGAAATACGCGGTTTCCGGAACGCTGGTGGTGCGTATTCCGTACCGTTTTGCGTGGGAAAGTCTGCCGCCGATCGAGATGTCGCTGGACGTTCGGTCGCAGTGGCAGGCGAAGTTCTGATGAAAGGAAAAAACAATGCAGATAGCAATAGCGTTAGTAACTCTGGCACTATGCGGCGGGTTCCTCTGGTGGTTCAGGAAAAGCGAGAACCGTCGCAGCTTCAAGCGGAGCGAGGAAGAATCCGCCGAGCGTGAACGCAAAGCGCAGGAAACAGCGCAGGAATTCGTGAACGCACGCGACCTCGGCGAAAACTGCCTTTACACCAACGACGGGTACATTTTCGCCTACCTCAAGGTGGACGGCGTGTGTCTGGAACTCCTGAGCCGGCAGGAACAGAAAGCGCTCTGCCGACAGGTTTCCGCGGCGCTTTCGCTGGTTCGGCGGCCGTATAAATTCAGCGGAGTGAGCCGTCCGGCGGATATCTCAAAATCCCTGCAAAAGTACAGCGAACTTGCGGAACAGGCGGTCGGCGGCAGGAAAAAGCTCCTGCTGTCCGACGCGCGGTACCTTGCGAACATGGTCGTTTCCGGCGAAACCACGGAACGCGTGTACTATATTGCGATTTGGGACAGCATTCAGAAAGCGGACGAGCGCAGTATTACCTCATCGGCGCAGGATATCGCTAAGAAGCTCAGCGAATGCGGAATAGGAACGGAGCTTATCGACCGCAGCGGAATAGTCCGGCTTTGCAATCTGGTGAACAATCCGGCTTATGTCCACATTGAAAGCACGAACATCGACGAAGCCATTGCGCTTCTGGCTGTGTAAACGAAAGGAAACACGATGGTCAAAAAGAAAACAGAAATCGAAGCTCCGGCAAATGCGGCATTGCAGGTCAGCATTACCCCGGTCGGAATTGAATTCGGCATGAATAAGCTCCGGCTTGGCGAGAATTACTGCCGTATCTACGGCATTTTCATGCTCCCGACCGAGGTTGAATACGGCTGGCTGTCGAAGCTGACTAACATTCCCGGAACGATAGTCACGATAAATTACGAACCCAGGAACAATGCCGAAGCGATAAACGACCTGTCGCGCAAAATCCGAATGTTCCGAGGGCAGGCGGCAAGCACCAAAGACCCGAAAGAGCGCATGAGGTGCGAGAAAGCCGCGCTCAGTCAGGAAACCGCCCTCCAGCGCATGGACAGCGGAAACGAGAGCATGGGCGTGTGGGATATCACCATCATGGTGCTGTCCCGGGACGAGGAGGATTTCAACAACCGCTGTACCCGCGTTGAAAATACTGCGAACGTCATAGGCTGTAAGATACGCATTATGGCGAACCAGCAGAAAGAATCCTACCAGCACCTTTCGCCGACCTATCCGCAGATTCCGGAGATCCGCGAGGAAAACGCCCGGCAGTACCTTGTCGGCGACATAATCGGCGGTTTTCCGTTCGCAAGCGGGAGCTTCACGGACAGCGGCGGCTTCTATCTCGGGCGGGATTCCAACGACGGGCTGATACTGCTCGACCCGTGGATACGAAACCGCCAGCGACCCAACAGCAACATGACGATAGTGGGCGGCTCCGGCTCGGGAAAATCCACGGCGATAAAGCACATAATCGCTTCGGAGTACGCCCGCGGCACGAAAATAATCGTCATTGACCCGGAGGGCGAATACAAGGATATGTGCCTTAATCCGCTGTTTGAAGGCTCATGGATAGATGTTGCCGGAGGGCGCGGCGGGCTGATAAACCCGCTTCAGATACGCCCTGTCCCGCCTGACGTGGACGATAATTCCGACCCGGTGAAAAAGGACAGCATAGGCGACCTCGCGGTTCATTTAAAGACCTTGCAGACGTTCTTCCGGCTGTACATACCCTCGATGGACGACCGCCTGCGGGCTGTTCTCGACCAGTCGCTTGTGGAGATGTATTTTTCTTTCGGAATTACATGGGAAATCGATGTTTCCGGCATGAAAGCGGAGCGCTTCCCGATTTTGAGCGACCTGTACAGCCTCATCTCCCGAAAAGCAGAATCCGGCGGCAGGAACGCCGAGTGTTACGCAGACCTCAAAACCTACTTGGAGGGAGCCGCAAACGGCGCAGACCACCTGCTCTGGAACGGTTACACGACCATAAATCCCACCAGCGGATTTATCGTGCTGGACACGAAATCCCTGATACAGATGTCCGGAACGGTGCTGGCGGCGCAGTATTTCAACGTTTTGTCGTGGTGCTGGGAGCAGATAACCCGCGACCGCAAGGAGCGCATAATGCTGATATCGGACGAGTGCTGGACGATGATTGACCCGCGCTGTCCGCAGTCGCTGGAGTTCCTGAAAAACGCCGAGAAGCGCGCCCGTAAATACGAGGGCAGTATAGTCGTGGGAACGCAGTCAACCAACGATTTTCTCGACCCGGAGGTTAAATTCTACGGACAGTCGGTGCTTGACCTGCCGACCTACAAGCTGCTGTTTTCAATGGACGGACAATCGCTGAAAGAAGCCGCAGAGCTGTTTGACCTGAACGATTCCCAGACCGAGCTGATTTCCTCCGGACAACGCGGAATGGCGCTGATGAAAGTCGGCAGGCAGGCGGCAAAAGTGCGGTTCGTGCTGAGTGATGAGCGCCTTGAAATGTTCGGGCACGGCGGCGGAAGATAGCGGAATTTGTCGATATATTAACTTGACAATTTGTTGATAAATGAGTATAATATAAGTGCGGAGGTGATATTATGTCAATCGCTTACAACACTTTGAACAGCCTTGTTCCGATAACTCAGTTCAACAAGGGTCAGGCTTCCAAAATATTTGACAGACTTGCGAATGAAAAACAACTCATTGTACTAAAAAACAATGTCCCGGCGGCGGTAATTCTTTCACCGGAGGAATATATCAGGCTTTCTGAAATGGCGGAGGATCATTATCTTGCGCTAGAAGCCCAGAACCGTTTTGCGAAATCTTCTGAAACCGTATCATTAGACGACGTGATGAAGAACGCCGGAATCACTCAGGCGGACCTTGACGACACAGAGGAGCCGGATATCGAATGACGTGGAACATCGAATTTCTGAAAGAAGCTGAAAAAGACCTGAACGACCTTGACGGCTCCGTCCAAAAACAGGTGTTAAAGGGGATACAAAAAGTCAGCCAAAATCCTCTGCCGGACTTTCAGGGTGGTTATGGCAAGCCGCTTGGCAATCTCGGAGGAACTAACCTTTCCGGATTGATGAAAATCAAATTCAGAAAGATAGGAATACGGGTGGTCTACAAGGTAGAAATGGTCGGAAATGTAATGAAAATTATCATTATTTCCGCCCGCAGCGATAATCAGGTATACCTTGAAGCAGAGGTCAGGCGCACAAAGCACGGATTGTAACAACATCATATTCAGCAGCCGAGATTATTCCCGGCTGTTTTTTTATTGGAGGGAAGCATGGC
>ENA-OZRI01000090-OZRI01000090.1-human-gut-metagenome-genome-assembly--contig:-NODE-90-length-16562-cov-5.761192_pt1 | contig 16562 bp, 15 predicted proteins | sample MGYA00243265_ERZ653937 | MGnify/ENA primary metagenome ERZ653937 (study PRJEB26926, sample SAMN06164566) | human gut metagenome | biome: ENVO:00009003; feature: ENVO:2100002; material: ENVO:00002003... | reverse complement strand
CCGCTGCCGGACTGGTCGGGTGCGTCGCCGGAATTGTCGCCGTCCGGCTTTGCGGGAGGTTCGCCCTCGGGCTTGTCGGAACCGTCGGAGGGCTTCTCCGGTGCACCTGAACCATCGCCGGAACCGCTTCCGTCAGAATCATCACCGGGCTTCTCCGGCGCGGAACCGTCCCCGGGCTGACCCGGCGCCCCACCTGAAACGATGTCCCCCTCGTCAGCGGTTATGGTGTTCCCGTCAACAGCGGTGACTTTCACGGTCTTGTAGCTTTCGGACTGCTTCACATCTTCTGTCCCTGCTTCGGAGGTCGTATGCGAAGTATCGTCGGTGGAAGTCACCGAACTTCCGGTGCTGCCGGAATTTGCGGAATTATTTGAACAACCGGTGGAAGCTGCAGCCACAACAGCCGCGCAGATAAGTGCGAAATATTTGTAGGTTTTCATAATATCACGAGCCTTTCTGTGTTATTTGCCGCCTCCCTGCGGCTTTCCGTTTACATTCACAGTATAACCGGAATGTGTGTAGATTTTGTGACATCAGGCAATGCAATTCATGAACTTAATGGGAAATCGAACAAAAAATCAACTGAAAAGATCCCCCTCATTGTGCATATTATGTAATGGTACTATATGCCAACATACTCATCTTTGCGCTCATGTGTGAATTAATTTAGATTTATTGGACAAAGTATTTCATTTGTCCTTTGTCGATTTATATAATATAGTGTAGAATATAAATATAGATAATAGGGCTATTTTGACCAGAATATGGCACAAGGGCGCGCCGCAGTACAGTCACGCCTTACAGAAAGGAGCACGCCATGCTGAAAACCTTTATATTTTCCACGTTCGGCTATCTTGCCGGAAGTCTGCTTTTTGCGAGGTATTTTTCCGACTTCTTCTGCGGAAAGGACGTGACAGCCGACACCCCCGACAAAAACCCCGGGACTTACAACGCTTACACCTACGGTGGGTTCTGGTGCGGCGCGCTCACGCTGATATGCGATCTGCTGAAGGGCTTCCTTCCGGTGTTCCTGTTCATCAGGTTCAGCGGAAAGGGGCTGGGACTTGTCCTGGTCATGGTCGCTCCGGTGCTCGGGCATCTGTTCCCGATATGGCACAAGTTTAGCGGCGGCAAGGGGATCGCGGTTTCATTCGGCGTGCTGCTAGGGATTGCCCCTGATTTCCGGCCGGTGCTTATACTAGCGATAACTTACCTGATGTTTTCGTTCCTTTTCAAAGTAAATCCGCATTTCTACAGGCTTATCCTCACCTACTCGGTGGCTATGCTCGCGATTATCCTTGTCAGACCCGGCTTCACGGTGGTGCTTGGCTGCGCTGCGGTATTCTCGGCAGTGCTTCTTAAGATAATCAGCGTGCGCGATACCTACGATAAAATGACGATAACCTCAGCCTGGAAAAGATAATACAACACCCCCGGAATGAACCGTTCCGGGGGTGTTTTTTATTCGCCGTCATCATCGTCGACGATTATTGACGGAGCCTTTTCGCGAGCCTTTTCAGCCTGCCTGTCGAGCCACTTCGGAATGTTTATCAGCATTGCTATGATGACTGCAAGCACCGTCAGCGAAATACTCGGCATGTAAAGTTGCGTGGGTCCCACGGAAATATCAGGGTCGAACGCGTTTGTGACGAACAGGTAGTACGTCGCCAGCGAACCGAGCATTCCCACGATGTCGATAATCGCAGCGACCCTGGAATGCCCCAGCATTATCACGAAAGTTCCCACGATGTAAATGCAGGAGGATATCAGCCACATCAGCACCGCGGGATTGCCGGAAACGCCGTCAGCATAGCTGTCGCCGGTCCAGATGACCACCGGGCCGAATATTCCGAACACCAGGCAGCATATCGTCGTGATGATAAGCATAAGCACCTTCAGCGCGATAACGACGCCCTTTGCAGCGCCCTCTCCCTGATCTGGCACGAAGAAAACGAATTCCCCGCCGGATCTTTTCTTTTTCTTGCTCATTACTTTATGACCTTTCCACCCTTGTCGTTCTTCTTGATGGCCATGGGAGCTTCCTCGCCGCCGCGGTCCTCAAAGATAACGTCCTCGTCCTCTTCGTCGTCCTCGTCGGGCAGCTCGGGATTTCTCAGCCCCTGCTGCTCATAGAACGGGTTAATAATGTATTTCTGTATAGCCGGGTAGCAGTTGAACACCGACAGGAACGACAGCCATGCAAACGGCAGTATCGGCAGCATTATCAGCATGGGTATCGTGAAAAATCCCAGCAGAGCGAGATAAACTAGGAAGAACGCCAGTGTGATAAGGTTGCCCTTGATGTTGACGAACGCCAGTATCAGCGAGTTCTTTAGTATCTGCGGAAGCTTGAGATTAAGCGCCGCTATCTGCGGGAAAATATAAAAGTTCATCATCAGCACAACTATCTCCACAGCCATAACCAACGCATAGAAAAGCCAGAAAGGCTGATCGTTGTTGTCGATATTCGCGCTGAAGAAAATAAAGCTGAACACCGCGATGCATATGCACCACACATCGAATACTCCCACGCCGAGGGACTGCCAGAAATTCTTCTTGAACGCCTTCCAGAAATCGTGGAAGATGAACTGCGGTCTTTCAAGGTAGATGTTCCGCATGAGTGTGGTCATTGCCGCCGTTGCAGGGCCGAAAGTCACCACCGGGATGCAGAACAGCAGATAGATGAAGTTGATCTCGATGAACACCCAGAACTTGTTCAGAAAGATCTCCCAGAAACGGAAGAACGGCTTTTTCTGCTTTCCGTGCTTCGCTACGCCGGAACCGGCAACGTTGTTGTTGTAAAATAATCCCATGTTATTCCTTTCTGACTGTTAATACAGGAAGCCCTGAAACGCCACGCCTATTATCATTATCACCGCCAGAATAAGCGCGACTACGCGTATTACCTTCATCAGGCGTTCACGTTTTTTCTCATCCATGACATGTCCTTTCTCACTGTGCGGATACCACACGGTATTCACCATAATCCTGCAGCGAATACACGAACCCTGTGCTTATCTCCGGCACGGGCACGCTGCCGAGGATATTCCCGCCGGCGTCTGAGAGCGTCAGCGTTTCGCCCTTTTTAAGGCTGAAATTGGCCTGCAGCTGGTGCAGCGCCTGTTCAGTCTTGTTGTTGTCGGTGACTATCAGCAGCGCCCCGCCCGCGGGGATATTCTCTGCGGGTATCGACCAGCGCTGCAGGTTTTCCGGCTTGTCGGTGAGGTAAAGCCCCGCTGTGGAAACCGCTTCGCTGTTGGGGTTGTAGAGAACTATGTACCCCGCCTTTGGCTCGGTGCAGATGGTCTTAATCTGCAGCGGAAGCCCGGTTTCTTCGCTCTTCTGCGTGACCAGCCTTGCGGAGACCCTGCCGTCGCTGTCTGCCATGGAAGCCGTTATCGCGACCTCGGGGGTGGTGTATTCCACGCCGTTTATCTCCCACTTCACGAACTCCCAGCCGTCCGCAACGTCAGCGGAAAGCGGCACGCTCACCGCTTTATTATAGGAGCCCCACAGGCTCCCCCTGCCCTTTTTCTCCTGGGAATTCAGGCTTGTGACAGCGCCCTGGGAGCAGGTGACGGACACGCTGTATTCGTCCGCTTCCCACTCAAAAAGCCTGTACATATTGTTGAACACGGAAGTCCTGCGCACCGAAGCGAAATCGCGTATCTGCTGGCGGCTGTCCGCGAATGTACCGCGGTTTGCCCAGGTGGAGGTTATCCCATTGTCAAGCGCGTAGAACTGCTCGTTGTCGCTTATCTCAAACAGCTCGTCGAGAGTTTCGTTGATGTGGTTTTCTTCAAACGCGTACGCCACAAGGTCGGACATCGTCGCAGCAAATTTCTGCTTCATGTCGTCCCGCGCGAGGAGCGCTATGAGCGCCTTGCTCTCACCGCTCATATGGGAGCCGTCGAGCAGGTCGCGCAGAGTGTTCTGGTTGGGTCGGTCGCCGTAAAGGCTCCACGCGTATTCCGCGTCGAAGAACATAAAGCGCCACTTGCCGTCGCGGAAGCCCGCCGCTTCCTCGTCATCGTCGGGGTAATATCGGAATGCCTTGTAATTATTTCCGGGCCAGTCCTTGTTTGCGATGAACACTTCCATTGCGTAATACTGCATGAAGTTGTCGATGTCCACCAGCTCGCAGAACTCCGCAAACGTCTTGTCGTCCGTCAAGTCCTTTTCGTAGTATTCATACACCTTTGCGTAATCCGCGAGAGCACGCTCGCTGCCCTCGTCGGCGTCCTCGGTGTTGCTGATTATCTCGTAGTTCTCCTTGTTCCCGCCGAAGTAGGTTGCAAGGTAGTCCTCGTTGTAATTCTCGTGCACCCAGGAAAACCCGTAGTATTCCCCGTTGAGGAACACCGCTGCCGGCGTGCAGTGCTGCGTCACCGGGTAGCCGTAATCCTGCGCGAGTTTCTGCGAAAGCTCGTCGCGCACCCCTGCAAATTCACGGTCGTTGGCGCCGTTTCGCAGCACTATGCGGTCGTATTCCGAGACCGGAACGCCGTCCCGGGTTTCCGCGCCGTTGAAAAACGCGTACTTGAACTTGCCGTTGTCCGGGTCGTATTTCTTACGCGCTATGAGCCTGAGCGACTTCTGGTCAGGCACTCGTGAATACCCGCCGGAAAGCCTTACGCCCGCAGCCTGGTCTATCACCTTGCTGCCGTTGCTCTCGAACACCTCGACGTAAATGGGACGCTCCCACTCCATGCCGGTCATGTAGTAGTTGCCCGGGGCGTTATAGGGTATCTCCTCACCGGGGTGTTCCTTTACATAGTCGTCGTACACCTTGCCGGGCACCGCAATGCCGTATTCGTAATCGTACAGATTGTACGGGTCGGTGCTCAGCACGAATATCAGCGTGTTGTCGCCGAAACGCCCGTCAATATCCTGCCCGGTGACATAGCTTGTGGTGTAAATGCTGCCGGAATTTCCGTCGCCGTCCACCGCGACTGCCTTTATCGTGGAAGCAGTCACCTCGGTGGAAGCGTTGATCTCTATCGGCGCGGTGTACAGCGTCCCGCTGTCGGGGGTGGGGTCGGAGCCGTCGGTGGTGAAATAAATGTTGCCCTCCCCGGAAAGCTCCACAGAGATATTCTCGGCATAAAAACCGGAGGGAAGTGAAAAACTCACCACGCCGGACGGCTCGCTTTCCTTTTCGGACAGCGATATTTCGCCGTCGGCTTCGGCAGAAGCGGCTATGCCCTGCTGCCGCTGCGGGAACAGCGTGAACATCAGCGCTGCGACCGCTCCCAGCAGAATAACTCCGCCCAGTATAATAAATCGCTTCATATTTTCTCCATGCTCTGCAGTCAGTCTGTCATGTCCCTTGCGGCTTCTGCCTCAAGCTTTGCGTAAAGTTCCGGCATAGCCTTTTTCAGGTTCAGCGGCCGGAATGTCTCAGAGTCCACGAATGCATGCGCGCTTGTACCCTCGCAGCGCACTTCCGTTTCTCCCTTCTTGACTGCGGTGTAGCTGAATTCCACCCGCGCCGGGGAAAATCTCGTGATCTTTGTGGTTATCACCAGCGCGTCGTCGTACCCCGTGGGGAGCCTGTACCTGCAGGATATCCCGGTGACGGGTATCATCACGCCGTGCTGTTCCATCTCCGCATAGCTCATTGCCGCGTTCTTGATGTAATCCGTGCGCGCTATCTCGAACCATATGGGGTAAACTGCGTGGTGGGTAACTCCCATGCGGTCGGTTTCGGCGTAGCGGACCGTTATTTCTGTCGTTGACGCCATATCACAGCCGCTCCCGCTTGCTCTGTATCATTCTCGCGAAATATGCAAGAATGAAATCAGGGACCGCCCTGCCAAGGTAAATGCCCGCTTTCATTATCGGAGAGGGCACGATGGTGAGCGTGCCTGCGAACATCTCGCGCACCGCGTATTCCGCAACATACTCGCTGGACTGCGGAGGCACTGAGAAATTCACACGCGCCTTGTCCATGAACTCCGTCTGCACCGGACCCGGGCACAGCATCGAGAGCGAAACATGGCTGTGGTCCGCGCGGAGTTCCTCGTGGACTGCCTGCGTCATTCTCACAACATAAGCCTTGCTTGCGTAATAGGAAGAGAAGCAGGGTCCCGGGAAAAATCCCGCGCTGCTAGCGGTGTTCAGGATAAAGCCGTAATCACGCTTTCTGAAATCCTGCAGGAACAGCTTGAACAGCGTGTGGAACGCCTTTATATTCACGTCTATCTCGTCAAGTTCGCGGCCGAGGTCGGTGTCAGTGAATTCCCCGAAAACGCCGAAGCCCGCGTTGTTCACGAAAATGTCGATGTTGTATTTCTTCACGCGGTCGTGAAGCTCTATGCACTGCCTTGTATCAGAGATATCCGCAGCGATTATGTGCACCTTTACGCCGTATTTTTCAACCAACTCTGCCTTGAGTTCCTCAAGACGGTCGCGACGGCGCGCGGTGATTATCACGTTTATGCCGTGTCTTGCGAGGGAACGCGCGATGTCCCTGCCAATTCCGGAACTTGCGCCGGTGACTAATGCTATCATTTCTTATCCTCCGTGTTAACGCTGGGTATCTTCACTTCACCCTTGACCGCCTTTACAAGGCTGCCGTCCGGCATTTTGTAGTATACGTTGTCGAGGTGCTGCGCAAGACCTTTCTTGAAGCCCGCGCGGTATTCGTCGCGGAGAGCTTGCTGCTCTGCCTTTTCCTCTTCCGTCAGACCATGCTCGCGGTGCTTGCGGGCAAGGTGGTTTATTCTGTCTATCTTTTCCTTTTCCATGAAAATGCTCCTTTATCAGCCCTGATAACCGGGCTTTTCAAAGATGAACGGTGGCATCGGCACGTCATTCTCGCCGTCCCTCAGCGGGATATCCTCGGTGTAGTTCGTCCAGAGATAACGCACGCCGCAGGAGTATTCCACGCCGGTGACATGGAGTATCTCGGTACCCTCGCCTGCATTCCAGAGTTCCTTATCGGAAAGCACCGCGGTGGCGCTGTGCCACTCGCCGTTGATATCCATCAGCTCAAAGCCGCTTATCTGCTCTGCGTCGTCCCTTACCTCAAGGCAAAGCCCGGTGGAAACGAACACGTCAACGCTGTCAGCGTTCCAGCAGACTTCATACGCTTCCGGGTTGAAGGTGGAATATCCGCCCTCTTCCGTTCCATCCTCAGCGTCAACGAACTGCACCTGATAGCACCCGTTGAGCGCTGCAAGGCAGAAGCGGTGTCCCGGGGTCTTTTTGTCCTTGGGGTGAATTTCACTGAATTCACCGCAGTCCGTGAGAACTGCAAGCGCAGTGCCGGAAACCTCGCGGGTGGTCTTTGCCTGAGCCTCGCGTATCCTGCACCAGTTCTTGAAATCCGGGTCTGCCTCCCAGCGGTGCATGGGCAGCTGACCGATGACGAAGAACAGCTCGTCGTTCCAGTCGTCGCGCCAGCAGCGTATCATCTGGTTGAGCAGCTTGTAATACATATCCGGACGGTGGTCGTCGCTCTCGCCCTGATACCAGATAACTCCCGTCATGGTGTAGGGGGCGATACGCTCCACCATGCTCCTGTGGAGCACTCCCGGGGACATGGGGTTAAGCGGTGAAGCCGGACCGGGGTACTTGTTCTCCCCGCAGTATTCAAGGCAGCCGTCCCAGGTAGGGTTCGGGGTGTTGGTATAGTATTCCGCGCTCTTGCGCTCCCATTCAGCGTGGTATGCCTGATAATCCAGGTAATCCTGCTTCAGCTGCTGCTCGGTCTTTCCCTCTGTCGCCCTGTCGTACTCGTCGAAATAAATCGCGGTCTCGCCGTCGGCGTACTCGCGCTTCATCCATGCGCTCGCGGAAGTTCCACCCCAGTTGCAGCCGATAATTCCCACGGTGATGTTGAGCTTTTCAGACAGTTCCTTTGCGAAGTAGTAGCCTACCGCGCTCCAGTACTGCGCGCTTTCCTTGTTGGAGAAGTCGTTCCAGCCCATGCACTTTTCACTCTCGAAGAAAGTATCGTCCGCAATGGACTTCTTCATCGTGTAGTAGAAGCGCACATTCGGGGTATCGTCGTTTTCAAGGCTTTCCCTGCCGGTGCTGCAGTTCCGGAGTTCAAGCTCCATATTGCTCTGACCACCTGCAAGCCATACCGCGCCCACTGCCACGTTGCTGAATTTCACAGCGTCCGCGCCGTCGGTGACGGTGAGTTCCACGCAGTCCTGCGCGGGCTGCGGGGGGAGCATTGCGAGCCACCTGCCGTTTTTGACTATCGCAGAGGTCTGCGCGGCTTCCTCGCCGGTTATGCTTACTGTGACGACAGTTCCGTCAACGCCGGTGCCGAACACGCTCAGCGGCTTGTTGAACTGCAGCACCATGTTATCGCTGAATATTCTCGCTGTCTGAAAATTGCTCATATCTATGTTTTCCTTTCGGTTTTGGATTTCGAATGAAAAAAGTGAAAAAGGGTGCAGGAACAAACACTGCACCCTATTATATTTTACCTCTAATATGCCGGAATGTCAAGCATTTTCACCCATTTATCAGTCGGCGTCGGGGTGATTTTTGCGCCACGCGAGGTAGCCGTCGAGAATTACTGCCGCGGCTGCGGAGTCCAGCACTTCCTTGCGCTTTTTTCCGCGCTTGTTCACGTCGTTCATGAAGCCGATAGCCGTGACCGTGGAGGAACGCTCGTCCCACATCACGACGTCAACGCCGACAAGTTCGCGCAGCTTGTCCGCGAACAGTCTGCACTTCTCGGAGCGCGGACCCTCGGTGCCGTTCATGTTTATGGGATTTCCGACAACTATGCGCTCTGCCTTGTTTTCCAGCGCCGCCTGCGCTACCATCTCAACGCAGCGGTCGAAATCCTTCATATTGATCGTGTACAGCGGGGAAGCCAGCACCTCGCCCTTATCGCACATCGCAAGCCCTGTGCGGCTGTCGCCGTAGTCAACGGACATTATTTTCATACGTTTATCTCCTATACGGGGGGGGATTTTTCAATTCGGAATTCTTAATTCGGAATTCGGAATTTTGGTGCCGCTGTCGCGGCATTATCCCGATTGTATCAAATTTTAGATACGTCCCACGAATGTGGGACAACAATAATTCCGAATTACGCATTCCGAATTCCGAATTAAAATCACTGCCAGGGCTTTACCTGACCCACTATCTCCGAAAGATCCTTTATGCCGTTCTTGTCCATGTAGTCGTTAAGGCCCTCGATGACCTTTATCGGCGACCACGGGTCGGTGAATATCGCAGTGCCCATCTGGATAGCGGAAGCGCCTGCCAGCATCATCTCAACTGCGTCCTCCCATGTGGAGATGCCGCCCATGCCGATTATCGGTATCTTGACTGCGTTGTAGCACTGCCATACCATGCGCACTGCCACAGGGAATATCGCGGGGCCGGAAAGTCCGCCAACGTTATTGTGGAGTATCGGACGCCTGTTTCTGATGTCGATACGCATGCCCAGGAGCGTGTTTATCAGCGAAATGCTGTCAGCGCCCTCTGCCTCGACTGCCTTTGCTATCTCGGTGATGTTGGTGACATTCGGCGTGAGCTTCACGATAAGCGGCTTGCTGGTGGCTGCCCTTACCGCCTTTGTTACCGAGGAAGCACCCTCGCAGGTAACTCCCCAAGTCGCGCCGCCTGCCTTGACATTCGGGCAGGAAATGTTCAGCTCTATCATGTCAACGTCGGTGGCGTCAAGAGCCTCTGCGGCTGCAATGTAGTCGTCGATGACTGCGCCTGCTACATTCGCGATGATGACGTTGCCCTCTTCCTTCAGCGTGGGAAGATAGTACTCGATGAAACCGTGCACGCCGATGTTCTGCAGTCCCACGGAATTCAGTATTCCGGAGGGAGTTTCTGCTATTCTCGGGGGGATATTGCCCATCTTGGGCTCGATGGTCATTCCCTTGCAGGAAACACCGCCCAGCCTTGAAAGCGGGTACAGGTCGGTGAAGCACTCACCGTTGCCATATGTGCCGGAAGCTGCAATGACCGGGTTCGGGAATTCCACACCGGCTATCTTAACGGACAGGTCAGCCATTGAACTTTACCTCCTTTGCGTCGAATACGGGGCCGTCCTTGCAGACCCTCGCGTAATGCTCCTGACCGTTGCGCACAGTCAGGCAGGAACATACAACGCACGCGCCCACTCCGCAGCCCATACGCTGCTCCATGGAGACCTTGCAGGGTACGTTGTTGTCAGCACATACCTTTGCAACTGCATTCAGCATGGGCATGGGGCCGCATGCGCACACCAGGTCAGCGCCGGAATTCTTAATGGTGCTCTCCAGCGGAGATGTTACCATTCCGTTGTAGCCAACGGAGCCGTCGTCGGTGCATATCGCGGTGTTCGCGCCGTATTTCTCGAACTCGTCCGCGAGGATTATGCGGCTGTAATCGCGGAAGCCCAGGATAGCAGTCGCGCGGTCGCCGAGCTTCTTCGCAAGCCCCAGCAGCGGGGGAACTCCGATACCACCGCCCACCAGAATGACCTTGCGGGCGCTGTCGGGTACCTTGAAGCCGTTGCCAAGCGGACCGAGCACGTCCAGATTGTCCCCGGGGTTGAGCCTTGAAATGGCCTCGGTGCCCTTTCCCCTTACCTCAAAGACAAAGCGGATAGTGCCTCTTGAACGGCTGAACTCGCATATGGAAATGGGACGGCGCAGGGTAAATCCCGGCGCGGTGATGTTCGCGAACTGCCCGGTGTGAGCGGCTTTGGCAGCCTCCGGCGCAAGTATCGTGATGGAATAGGTGTCCCGTGAGAGGGTCTTTTTCTCGATTATCGGGTACCTGTCGCAATAGTAGCTCATGTTAGCTCCTTTCGGTATCGTCTTTGGTTTCGGGCGCGGGGACCTCAGGAGTTTCCTCCTTTACCACAGCCCGGACATGCACGGTGTTTTCCTCAGCGGACTGCACCGGTTCGGTCGCCTTTATCATCAAATTGCGGAATACGCATATCAGCAGCGCTATCACCACCAGGTCAAGCACCAGCTGAACTGAGAACCACCCCTCGTCAGACATCAGCATCTTGTTGTGAGTTATCATCATCATCTCGCTGATGAACATGAGCGCGGGTATCTTGCAGAGCGAAACGCACAGCGCATACAGGTCGCGGACTTTCTGCGCATTGCGCTTGGTGATGTTAAGGCGGCTCATCCTGTGGCTTGTCAGCACAAGCACGAGATAAACGGCAAACACCGCCAGCACCGCAGCGGGGAATAGCAGCGTGATCCAGTGCTTCCAGCCGATGGTGGGGTCTGCCTGCGCCAGCTTGTCGATGTTCTCGCCGATGTTGGTGCGGAGATTTTCCTCATAGAGCGTCATGAACATGTATTCCACGGAGAGGATAAATATAGCCAGACCCACCGAAAAAACGTCGGTTATCAGCCGCGGGATCTTATAGCTGTGCTTTACGGGGTATTTGCCGATTTTCATTATGAATTCCTTTCAGGGGAGAAAACAGCAAAGGGCGCCCCTCCCTGCCCGCTGACGGGAGGTGAGGGTGTCCTCTGTCTGTTTATCAGATCTTTGTGATATCGACCAGTTCAACGTCTTTGATGGTCTTGTGCATCTCGAGGCAGTCAAGAAGCGCGTTTGCGGTGTCTATCGCAGTGAGGCACGCGATGGAACGCTCGACCGCCTTGCGGCGCATCTTTACGCTGTCGCGGGACGGCTGTCTGCCAGTCTCGGACGTGGAGATAACATACTGTATCTTTCCGCTTTCCAGAAGCTGTATTACGTCCGGGTCGCCCTTGCCTATCCTGTATGCGTGGCTGGCTGCTATCATGTTCCTGTTGAGCACGGAAGCAGTGCCGCTGGTGGCGTATATCTTGAAGCCGAGAGCCTCGAAGCGGCTCGCTATCTCGATTATCTCGTGCTTGTCGCCGTCCTTTACCGAGATAAGCACGCCGCCCTCGTGGTAAAGCTTGTAGCCTGCCGCGATAAGTCCCTTTAACAGAGCCTCGCTGAATGTCTTTGCGATACCAAGGCACTCGCCGGTGGACTTCATCTCAGGGCCGAGCTGGTTATCAACGTCGTTGAGCTTTTCAAAGCTAAATACCGGCACCTTGACTGCGATGTAGTCGCCGACAGGGTACAGACCGCTCTTGTAGCCCATGTCCTTCAGCTTTGCGCCAAGGATTATCTTTGTCGCGATATCCACCATGTTAACGCCCGTAACCTTGCTGATATACGGAACGGTTCTGGATGAACGCGGGTTGACCTCGATAACGAATACCTCGTGGTCGTAAACGACGTACTGGATATTCACCAGACCCACTACATGCAGAGCCTTAGCAAGCTTCTCGGTGTAGTCGATGATAACGCGCTTGATGTGCTCGGAAAGCGTCTGCGCGGGGTAGATGGAGATGGAGTCGCCGGAGTGGATACCAGCGCGCTCGATGTGCTCCATGATGCCCGGAATTAGGAAGTCCTCGCCATCGCAGATAGCGTCTACCTCGACCTCTGTGCCCATCATGTACTTGTCAATGAGCACGGGGTTCTCCAGCTTGTGGCTGGTGATTATCGTCATGTACTCGGTGACGTCGCTGTCGCAGTGCGCGATTATCATGTTCTGACCGCCGAGAACGTAGGACGGACGGAGCAGTACCGGATAACCGAGTTCGTTCGCAGCTTTGAGCGCTTCCTCGGTGGTGAACACGGTGGTTCCCTTAGGACGCGGAATGTTGCACTTTTCAAGCAGCTCGTCGAACAGCTCTCTGTCCTCTGCTGCGTCAACGTCCGCAGCGGAAGTGCCCAGAATGCGCACGCCAAGAGCGGTGAGGTGCTTTATCAGCTTTATCGCAGTCTGTCCGCCGAACTGTACCACAACGCCGTAGGGCTTCTCGGTCGCGATGAGGGCTTCAACGTCCTCCTTTGTCAGCGGGTCGAAATAAAGTCTGTCGCCCGTGTCAAAGTCGGTGGAAACGGTTTCGGGGTTGTTGTTGCAGATGATCGCCTCGCAGCCCTCTTCCTTCAGCGTCCATACGCAGTGAACGGAGCAGTAGTCGAACTCGATACCCTGACCTATTCTGATAGGACCGGAACCGAACACGATGACCTTCTTCCTGTCGGTGGGGTGCTGCTCGATGAATTCCGCAGCCTCATTCTCGCGGTCGAAGGTGTTGTAGAAGTACGGTGTGCTTGCGGAGAACTCAGCCGCGCAGGTATCTACCATTTTGTAGACTGCAAGGCGGCGCTCCTTTATCTTCTGACCGGAAATGCGCTCGATGGTGCTGTCAAGGTAGCAGTACTTCTTCGCCATGTCGTACTTTTCCTGGGTGAGCTCGCCGTCTGCCAGCCACTTCTCCAGCTGCACGAGGTTGTTCAGCTTGCTGATGAACCACTTGTCTATCTTTGTGATGTTGTGGATAACGTCGATGGAAATGCCGCGCTTGAGCGCCTCGAATACGCAGAACGAACGGTCAACGTCGATGTCCTCAAGCTTCTTCATTATCTCTTCATCGGTGAGCTTTACGAAATCCTCCTTGGTCATGGTGTCCATGCCAAGCTCAATGGAACGCACCGCTTTCATCATGCCCGCTTCAAAGCTGGGCGCGATAGCCATTATCTCACCGGTAGCCTTCATCTGGGTGCCGAGGGTCTTTTTCGCGTAAACGAACTTATCGAACGGCCACTTCGGGAACTTTACTACCAGGTAATCAAGCGCAGGCTCGAAACATGCGTAGGTCTTGCCGGTTACCTGGTTCACTATCTCGTCCAGGGTGTAGCCCACCGCAATTCTCGCTGCGACCTTCGCGATAGGATAACCGGTCGCCTTGGAAGCCAGCGCAGAGGAACGCGAAACTCTCGGGTTTACCTCGATAACGGCGTAGTCGAAGCTGTCGGGCTTGAGCGCGAACTGGCAGTTGCAGCCGCCCTCTACCTTGAGTTCCTGAATGATATTGATAGCCGCGGTACGCAGCATCTGATATTCCTTATCGGCAAGAGTTACGCAGGGAGCGACAACGATGGAGTCGCCGGTGTGTACGCCCACCGGGTCGAAATTCTCCATGGAGCAGACGGTGATGACGTTGCCCTTGCTGTCGCGCATTACCTCGAACTCTATCTCCTTCCAGCCGGAGATGCACTTCTCGACCAGTATCTGTGTTATCGGGGAAAGGCGCAGACCGTTGGTGGCAATCTCGTGGAGTTCCTCAGGGGACTGTGCGATACCGCCGCCTGTACCGCCCAGCGTGAACGCAGGTCTTACGATAACGGGGTAGTGGATAACCTCGGCAAAATCCATCGCGTCCTCGACTGTCTCAACGACCTTGGAAGGAATGCAGGGCTGACCGATCTTCTCCATCGTGTCCTTGAACGCCTGTCTGTCCTCTGCCTTGTGGATAGTTTCGGGATTGGAACCAAGCAGCTTTACGCCGTGTTCAGCCAGGAAGCCGCACTCAGCAAGCTCCATGGAAAGCGTCAGACCGGTCTGACCACCGAGGTTAGAGAGCACGCTGTCCGGCTTTTCTATCTCGATAACTCTCTTTACGACGTCCAGCGTCAGCGGCTCGATGTAGATCTTGTCAGCCATGTGCTTGTCCGTCATGATGGTAGCAGGGTTGGAGTTTATCAGAACTACCTCCAGACCCTCCTGCTTGAGCGCGCGGCACGCCTGGGTGCCTGCATAGTCGAACTCCGCAGCCTGACCGATGACGATAGGACCGGAGCCTATAACCAGTACTTTCTTGATATCACTTCTTAACGGCATGACTTTTTACCCTCCATCAGCTCAATAAACTCGTCGAACAGGTACGCGGTATCCTTCGGGCCTCCGCATGCCTCCGGGTGGAACTGCACCGTGAATGCGGGCGCGTTATGATAACGAACGCCCTCGCAGGTGCCGTCGTTGCCGTTAACGTGGCTCACTTCTCCTGCCTCGGCAGGCACGCTGTCGCTCACAACGGCGTAACCGTGGTTCTGGGAGGTGATGAATGTTCTGTCAAGCGCGATATCCTTTACCGGCTGGTTGCCGCCGCGATGACCGTATTTCAGCTTTTCGGTCTTTGCGCCGTTCGCAAGAGCAAGCAGCTGGTGTCCCAGGCATATGCCGAATGTGGGTATCTGCGCGGGGATAAGGTCATGGAGGGTCTGGATAGCCTCAGTATTGTCGGCAGGGTCGCCGGGGCCGTTGGAAAGCATTATTCCATCAGGGTTCAGCGCCTTTATCTCGTCCGCTGTGGAATTCCACGGCATGACTGTTACGTTGCAGCCGCGCTTGACAAGTTCCCTGCGGATATTGAACTTGTAGCCGTAGTCCATCAGCACCACGTTGTATTTTGCGTTCTCAGCGGGGTAATATTCCTTTGCCTTGACGCTGACTTTCGGAACCACCTTTCCAACATTATACGCGCGTATCTGCGCAAGGAGCGCTTCCCTGTCGAAATCGCCGTGTACTATCGCGCCGTTCATTACGCCGCTCTCGCGGATTATTTTCGTGAGGTGACGGGTGTCGATATCGTAAATGCCGATGATGTTGTACTTCTTCAGGTAGCTGTCAAGGTCGCCCTCGCAGCGGAAGTTCGACGGATCCTCGCAGTGCTCTCTTACGATGTAGCCGCTGACAACGCTCCCGTTTGACTCGGGGTCGGTGGAATTCACGCCGTAGTTGCCTATCAGCGGGAATGTCTGGGTCACGATCTGTCCGCAGTAGCTGGGGTCGGTGAGAGTTTCCTGATAGCCCACCATAGCGGTGGTGAACACTATCTCTCCGACTACCGAACCGTCGGCACCGAACGCCCTGCCCTCGAACTCTGTGCCGTCCGCAAGAATGAGCGTCGCTTTCTTTTTGTTCTCAAAAATCATTTGTTCTCCTCCATGCACTTACATGTATATATCTTATATCTGAATGTTACACGGGATATTTATTCAAATTCGGAATGCGGAATTCGGAATGCGGAATTATTGTACCGCTGTCGCAGTGTTTTCCGATTGTATCGGTATTTAGATCCATCGCGAAGCGATACCGAAATTCCGAATTACGAATTAAGAATTCCGAATTTGAAATCAGCGTTTCTGCCCAACAGCCAAATCACTTATTAATTACGATCTTCCCCACTATCCCCATGATCTCATCTCTCATGCGGATAGCTTCGCGACGGGCTGCCTCTGCGAATTCGTGCTCGTCGCACTTCTCTTTCTGATAAGCGCACATGATGCCTCTGGAACTGTTGACGATACCGCCAAGACCGTTCTTATCAAATGCGCCCGCGATATCCTTTGCGCCCGCGCCCTGCGCACCGTAGCCCGGGATAAGGAAGAATGTAGTCGGAAGCTTCTCGCGCAGGTACTTCAGCTGCTCGGGATATGTAGCGCCAACTACCGCGCCCACTCCGGAATAGCCGTATACGCCGGGGAGTTCCTTGCCCCATTCCTCGCACATATGACCCATGGTCTCGTATATCGTCACGCCGTCTATCTTCTTGTCCTGCAGCTCACCGGAGCTGGGGTTGGAGGTCTTTACGAGCACGAAAATTCCCTTGTCGTTGTCGCGGCAGGTAGCCACCAGCGGCTTGATGCCGTCGCTGCCAAGGTAGCCGTTTACAGTCAGCGCGTCGCCGAGGAATGGCTCATAGGTCTGGCTGCCAACCTGTACTTTTCCG
>ENA-OZRI01000083-OZRI01000083.1-human-gut-metagenome-genome-assembly--contig:-NODE-83-length-16864-cov-4.538105_pt1 | contig 16864 bp, 13 predicted proteins | sample MGYA00243265_ERZ653937 | MGnify/ENA primary metagenome ERZ653937 (study PRJEB26926, sample SAMN06164566) | human gut metagenome | biome: ENVO:00009003; feature: ENVO:2100002; material: ENVO:00002003... | reverse complement strand
GCGTGTATGTTCCCTTGGGTATCGGACGGATATCCTCAACCATATCGGCAATGGCGTTGGTGTTGGTTATTACGACTTCCTTCGCCTTTTCTGCGCCAAGATAGCTGAATTCCTCCAGCATCTCATCGGTAGTGCGCAGGTACAGCGGCGCCTGGTTATCGGCGTCCTTGAAGCCCTGCCCTGCCTGCAGTATCTTACGGAATATTCCGTCCTCCTTGTTCATGAAGTGGACGTCGCAGGTGGCAACTACCGGCTTGTTCAGCTTCTCGCCGAGCTTGACAATGCGCATGTTCAGCTGGCGCAGTCCCTCGTCGTCAGAAACCATGCCCTCGCGCACCAGGAACTCGTTATTCGCGATAGGCTGTATTTCGAGATAGTCGTATATCGACGCTATGCGCTCTATCTCTTCCTGCGGCTTTCCGTCGAGTATCGCGCGGAAAAGCTCACCCGCTTCGCAGGCGCTGCCGACTATAAGTCCCTCGCGGTGCTTCTGCAGTTCGGACAGCGGCACGCGGGGCTTGCGGTAGAAGTAGTTCAGGTTGGAATAGGAAACCAGCTTGTACAGGTTCTTTAAGCCGATCTGGTTCTTTACCAGGATTATCATGTGGTATGTGGGCTGCTTCTTTACGTCCACATCGCCGAGTATCGTGTTGAAATCTCCGAATTTCTCCAGCTTGTGTCCCTTGCAGGATACCTGAACAAGGGAAATGAATATCTTCGACAGCATTTCCGCATCGTCGATAGCGCGGTGGTGGTTAAAGTCGCCAAGCTTGAATTCCTTTGCCACCGTATCCAGCTTGAAGTTCTTGAGGTGCGGGAGCGCAGCCCGTGCAAGTTTCAGCGTATCAGCGTAACGTATATCGTATGTCAGCCCCTGGCGCTCGCAGCCTATTTTTATGAAGGAAGTATCGAAATCCGCATTATGCGCGACAAGAACGCCCTTTCCGGCAAACGCGATGAACTTCTCGAGCGCCTCTTTTTCCGAGGGAGCGTCCTCGACCATTGCATCGGTAATGCCGGTGAGTTCGGTTATGTTGGCAGGAATGGGTTTTTCCGGGTTGACAAATGTCTGAAATCTGTCAACTACCTCCAAATTGCGAAGCTTCACCGCGCCTATTTCTGTTATGCGGTCAAGTTCGCGGCTGAGTCCTGTGGTCTCTATATCGAACACGATGATATCGTCATTTATCGAATGCTCAGTGCAGCCGGATACTAGTGCGCCGGAGTCGTTGACAAAATACGCTTCCATGCCGTAGATTATCTTGAACTCCCCACCATTCTTGCGTATCTTTTCAACGGTGTTCATTGCTTCGGGGTATGCCTGAACGTTGCCGTGATCGGTTATGGCTATAGCCTTGTGTCCCCACGCGAACGCCTGGTTTACCAGGTCTGCGGGTGGAGTTACCGCGTCCATATCGGACATGGTGGTATGCAGGTGGAGTTCCACGCGCTTCTCATCTGCCTTATCCTGGCGCTTTTTCGTCTTTATGGAAGCAATGGACCATGGACGTATATTCAGGCATTTTGCGAATGTATCGAACTCAAACTTACCACTGACGATTATCGACTTGCCCGGCTTGATGTTACTTTTAATTATCTCGCTGTTTTCAGTCGGGGTTATCACCTTGAGTATCTCAGAGGAAGTCTTGTCGGAAAAGTATGCGGTGAAAATGAACGTATTTCCATCGCGGGAGGTCTTTTCGTCGGTCTTGAAAACCTCTCCCCACAGGGTCACTTCGTCGCCCTCGCCGAATGATTCAGCCATTTTAAGGGGCGCTTCGCTTATTCCCTTGCCGTAGAACAGAGTTGCGTTTTCCTCAATAACATCAGACTGGAACGGAAGCTTGATCTCCTTTGGCTCTTTCAGCACGGAGGAACCGCGCCTTCCGCCCTTTCCACCACCGCCCTGATACTTGTTCTCAGACGGCGCGGGTGCGGGAGTATACGGAACGACCTGCACCGGAGGACGCTCCTCAGCTTTCATGTATTCCTCCATGTTCACCTCGGAAACTCCGGTGAACTCCACATGTATCGCTTTCTTGAAAAATCCAGCTATCATACGTTCAATGGAAGTGTTTATGCCCATCTGCATGAGCATCTCACGTCCGCCGTGTTTAAGGGAAATTTCGCAGTTTTCACCGTCGTCGTTTATCTCGGCATTGTCAAGGTAGCCGTTAACTGCGCCGTTTCTGTCCTTCATCAGCGCCATTACCTCACTGATGTAGTCAGGCGTGTAGAGCGCTTCCGGGTAACTCGGGTAAATGCGCGCCCTTGCACCGGCTGCAGCAGCGGAGATCTTGCCCTCTGAAGCGAGTATTTCCGCAGCAGAGCACAGCTCGTCCATCGCAAGATTGATAAGTATTTCGTTCTTTTCCTCAGTGTATACTATTTTAAGCACCGTTCCCCCGGCAGCCGTTTCCGGGAGCGTCAGTCCGTCAAAAAGCTCGCTTAGTTTTGCAGGCATTTATATATCCTTCCTCATTTCTGCTCACAGCAGGTCTATCTCTTTTTTCAGTTCCTCAAGCAGCTTGTCCTCGGGCACTTTTCGCAAGATTTTTCCCTTTTTGAAGAGAATGCCTTCTCCCTTGCCGCCTGCTATTCCTATATCAGCCTCGCGGGCTTCCCCGGGGCCGTTGACCACGCACCCCATAACAGCCACCTTTATCGGCTTGTCTATTGAGGCGCACAGCCTTTCGACCTGTTCTGCAAGCGGGATAAGCGCTATTTTCGTTCTGCCGCAAGTCGGGCAGGATACTATCTGCACACCTCCGCCCATGTCGCAGGCGCGCAGTATATCCTTTGCCGCGTATATTTCCTTTACCGGGTCGGCAGTCAGCGAAACGCGGATAGTATCGCCAATCCCATCGCAAAGCAGAGAACCTATGCCGACTGCGGATTTTATGATCCCCATGCGCTCTGTGCCGGCCTCAGTAACGCCCAGGTGCAGCGGATAGTCTACCTGCTGTGCGAGAAGCCTGTACGCGGCAATCATCAGCTTTACGTCTGAGGATTTTATGCTGATAACGATGTCGTCAAAGTCGCAGTCGTTAAGAAGTTTCACATGACCCAGGGCGCTTTCTACCAGGGCTTCCGGCGTGGGGCTGCCGTATTTCTCCAGCAGGTGCCGTTCCAGCGAACCGGAATTAACGCCGATGCGTATCGGAATATTCCTTTTACGGCACGCGTCCGCAACTGCCCTTACGCGGTCGGGACTTCCTATGTTACCAGGGTTTATGCGTATTTTATCGACGCCGGCGTCAGCGCACGCCAGTGCAATTCTGTAATCAAAGTGAATGTCAGCAACGACGGGAATTCTCACTGCTTCCTTTAATGCGGGAATGAGCTTTACATCATCAACAGCCGGCACAGCTGCGCGAATGATTTCACAGCCTGCCTTTTCCAGTTCGACTGCCTGAGCCACGCTTCCCGCAACGTTCTCTGCGGAAATATTCAGCATCGACTGAATGTAAACATGCCCGTTGCCGAGTGTAATTCCACCGACCTGTACTTTTTTCTTACTCACTGAAAACCTCCGCTGATAAGCTTAGAAATATCGCCGAATGTTACTACAAGCATCAGAAGCATAAGAAGCCCGAAACCAACAAGGTGGATTATACCCTCCACCTCCGGTTTGAGCGGCTTGCGGCGTATCGCCTCTATCACCAGGAAAAGGAACCTGCAGCCGTCCAACGCGGGTATCGGCAGCAGATTGAACACGCCGACGTTCACCGTGATGAACGCAAACAGATACATGAACGACGGCAGCCCGTAGCTTACGCTCTGAGAAACCACCGTGACAGTCCCCACAGGGCCTGAAAGGTCTTTAAGCCCGTATTTTCCCTTGAACAGGTCAGCCAGCGTAAAAATTATCATTCTGCTGATAGAAGCCGTTTCTCTGCCCGAGTACTCAATGACCGACAGGAAATTTCGCTCCAGCGGCTGAACATAGAACCCGTAGATAACGCTGCTGGAACCGTCCTCGTCGGTTTCCAGCTTAAAAGGAACGTCTTTCAGCTGGATATTCTGACCGTCGCGGTTTACGGTGAAATCAAGGATAAGTTCGCCGTTTTCGTTTGTCCTGCCGGAATTGTTCTGTAGCTTGTACTGAATGTCGTATGTCGTCCAGACATGCGTATTTTCTATCGATACGATACGGTCGCCGACCTGCAGCTGCTGAGTACACAGCGAATGCTCCGGAAAAGCGCTGACCGTGGTAGTGCCCACATTTGCAACCGTACAGATGTAAATGAGCGCAGCAATAAATCCCAGAACAAGGTTCATTATCGGACCTGCGACAATTACTATCATTCTCTGCCATACCGGCTTGCGGTTGAACGCCCGGGGATTATCGCTTTCGTCGCTTTCGCCTTCCATTGAGCAGGAACCCCCGATGGGTAACAGCCGGATAACATATTCCGTTTCCTTTCCCTTTTTGCGGAATATCACCGGTCCCATTCCGAGCGCGAATTCGTTGACCTGTATGCCGCACAGTTTTGCAGCAGCAAAGTGCCCGAGCTCGTGAATTATTATTATAACGCAGAATGCCAGTATCGCGATTACTATCTGCATATGACCTCCAAAATCAGTTTCCATACCTTGCCGCAACGTATTCCTCAGCGGCTCTGCGGGTGTCAAGAATATCCTCCAGCGTGGGCTGCGCGATGAATTTCACGGTTTCAAGCGCTCCGTTCACAACATCGCCGATATCCAGGAACTTTATCTTCCTGTCAAGGAACAGCGCCACTGCGGCTTCATTTGCGGAATTCACGATGCAGGGCGCGTTGCCCTCCAGCGAGATAGCCTTTTTTGCAGCCGCAAGGCAGGTGAATGTTCCCTCGTCTGCCCTGCCGAAAGTCAGCTGACCCACGTCAAACAGTGAAAGCTTCTTTGCGGGCGACGGCAGCCTTTCCGGGTAAGTCAGCGCCAGCTGTATCGGAATGCGCATATCAGCGCTGCCCAGCTGCGCGATGACCGCTCCGTCCTCGAATTCCACCGCAGAATGAATTATGCTCTGCCTGTGCACCACTATCTCCACCTGCTCAGGTTTGACGTTGAAAAGGCGCACCGCTTCAATAAGCTCAAGTCCCTTATTCATCAGGGTGGCGCTGTCGATGGTGATTTTCGCGCCCATGCTCCAGTTAGGGTGCTTAAGCGCCTGCTCGACAGATACTTTGCGCAGGTCGTCACGGGTCTTTCCGTAGAAAGGACCACCAGAGGCCGTCAGCAGTATCTTTGATGGACGATTTTCCCCGGCACCAATCAGGCACTGGAATATCGCAGAATGCTCGCTGTCTATCGGAAGCAGCTGCACATTATTCTGCTTTATGCAGTCTGTGACGAGCCTTCCGCCTGCGACCAGCGTTTCCTTATTCGCAAGTGCGATGTCATTCCCGGCTTTTGCCGCTTCAAGCGTGGGGACTAGCCCCACCATACCTACAACGGAATTCACCACTATGTCGCAGTCAAGGCGCGCCAGTTCGCACAGACCCTCCATTCCGCACAGCACTTTCACATTTATGTCAGAAAGCCGCTGTTTCATGTCAGAGAATGCATTCTCGTTGAAAATGCAGACATATTCCGGGTGAAATTCCCGCGCCTGCTTTTCAAGGAGTTCCGTGTTGCTTCCCGCAGAAAGCGCCCTGACGCCAAATCCGTGCATACGGCAGACGTCAAGCGTCTGGGTGCCTATAGAGCCGGTGGAGCCGAGAATTACTATATTCTTCATTATTATACTCCTGTGGGTGAGAAATTATTTCATTGAACAAAACCACCCATTCACGCACGTGAATGGGCAGAAAATGTCATGCATAAATGAAGCTGCCAAGATAAGACATGGCAACATAGAGGAACGGCGCAACCAGAGTAACGCTGTCAAAGCGGTCAAGAACGCCACCATGCCCTGGCATTATGTTACCGAAGTCCTTTACGTTGTATTCGCGCTTTATCACCGACGCAGAGAGGTCGCCGACAACGCCGACAAGTGAAGCCACCATCGAAAGTGGAATAAGCACTGCATAACTCAGCTGATGCTCAGTAAGAATGAACGAATTGTAAATCAGTACGGTTATCGCTGTAACAACGCCAACGGTCACCACGCCGCCGATAAGTCCCTCGACTGTTTTCTTAGGGCTGATAAGCGGGCAAAGCTTGTGTTTGCCGAAGAAAGTTCCGACAAAATACGCCCCGGAATCCCCAAACCATGCGCAGAACAAAATGAACAGCACCATGAAAATTCCCAGCGGTTCACCGCTCTGAGAGTACCTCAGCAGAACGATGGAACTGAGCGAAGTCGGAAGAAGACCTCCGGCCGCACCACACGCGAGAACCTTTTCAAAGCTGACTTCCTTGTGGTTCTTAAGCATGATGAGCGCCATCACAATGATATATGCCATGGCAAGCGGCAGGATAAGAAAATTTACCCACGGAAGGATAATCGATATCGGAAAAACCGCGCCCATAACAATGCTTGCCCAACGCAGCAACTTGAATTTATCGCACTTTATAGCGCGCGTAAGTTCCCAAACTGCAACTGATGACAAGAAACATATTCCTGCACAATACACGAAAATATTGTCAAGAAATAAAATCGCCACACCAATAATAATACCAACACCAGCAGAAATCAGCCTCGTGCGCATAAGCAATCCTTCCTCTGAAACTACACTCCGCCAAAGCGCCGGTCGCGCTCGTGGTATTCGCTGATCGCATATTCCAGATGTTTTTTTGTGAAATCGGGCCAGAGGACGTCCATGAAAACAAATTCCGCATACGCCGCCTGCCAGATAAGGAAATTCGACAAACGCTGCTCCCCGCTGGGTCTGATTATCAGATCAAGCGGAGGCATTTCCGCCGTGTAAAGCAGTTTTTCTATTGACTGCTCGTTTATGCTTTCCGGTGTTATTTGCCCACAAGCCGTCTGCTGCGCTAATATCCTGGCTGCCCTGGTTATTTCGTCCCTGCCGCCATAGTTCAGCGCAACCCCCGCAATAAAGCCGTCGTTATCCACCGTGGAAGCCTGTATATCCAGTAGTTCCGCAGTGATGTCCTCAGGCAGTGCGGTAATATCGCCGAGAAAGATAAAACGTATGTTTTCCTGCGCCGCAGCACGTATATCCTTGATATACTGCCGGAGCAGATTCATAATTCCGTCGATCTCATCAGCCGGTCGCTTCCAGTTCTCGGTGGAAAACGCATAGAAAGTCACGCACTTTATGCCGAGTTCCCGCGCCCAGTTGATAGTCTTTTTAAAGACTGCAGCACCCTGTTTATGTCCGAAATTCCGTGGTAGTGCGCGCTTTTTCGCCCACCTGCCGTTCCCGTCCATAATTATGCCGACGTGCTGTGGTACTGACATCTCAGCCATCAGATAGACATGATCTCCTTGTCTTTATCAGCGCCTACTGCGTCAATATTTTCGATGAACTTATCGGTGATCTTCTGAATGTTCTTTTCTGCGTCCTTGAGGTCGTCCTCTGTGATCTCGCTGTTCTTCTTCTTTGCCTTGAGCTTGTCAAGAGCGTCGCGGCGTACGTTACGAACTGCGACCTTACTCTCCTCGCAGATCTTGCTGACCTGCTTGCAGAGTTCCTTTCTGCGGTCCTCTGTCAGCTGCGGGAATGCGATACGCAGAACACGACCGTCATTTGTGGGGTTGATACCGAGGTCGCTTGCCTGGATAGCCTTTTCAATGGACTTGAGTGTGGAAGCGTCAAACGGCTGAACAACAAGAATTCTTGCCTCGGAAACGGAAATGGAAGCCATCTGGTTCACGGGAGTGGGACAGCCATAATAGTCAACAGTGATCCTGTCGAGTACTCCGGGATTAGCGCGGCCTGCGCGGATAGTTGCAAGCTCGCTTTCAAGTGCGTTCACGCACTTTCCCATCTTTTCCTTGGCTGTGTCGAGTATTTCTTTCATTTTGGCACCTCTCTGAAATATTATTGCGGCTTATGCTTTGTAACGAGCGTTCCGACAGTCTTGCCCATGATAGCGTCATAGATATTGTCGGGACGGTTAAGATCAAATACGATTATCGGAATGTTGTTCTCGGTGCAGATGGCTGCTGCTGCGCTGTCCATTACCTGAAGCTTCTTTACGAGAATGTCGTGATGCGTAATCACGTCGTACTTCACAGCGTCGGGGAACTTCTTGGGATCCTTGTCGTAGATACCATCAACCATAGTCGCCTTGAGCAGAATATCTGCATTCAGCTCAGCAGCGCGCAGTGAAGCCGCGCTGTCTGTGGAGAAGAACGGGTTTCCGGTTCCGCAGCCGAAGATCACAACTCTGCCCTTTTCAAGATGACGTATAGCCTTGCCGAGAATGAAGGGCTCAGCGACCTGCTGCATGGTGATCGCGGTCTGCACTCTGACCTGGCAGCCCTGCTTTTCAAGGACATCAGCAACGGCAAGAGCGTTCATAGCTGTTGCCAACATGCCGATATGATCCGCACGCGCCCTGTCCATTCCCTCGGAACTTCTTCCGCGCCAGAAATTACCGCCGCCGACAACAATACCTATCTCGGCGCCGACGTCAACGCACTTCTTTATGCTGCGGCAAATATTCTCAATGGTGGGAATATCCAGTCCGCTGCCCTTATCGCCGGAAAGAGCCTCACCGCTCAGCTTGAGCAGCACACGTTTGTACTTAGGGGTTTCTGCTTCCATTATTATCTTCTAATCCTCCGAATTTATCAGTACAGCCGAAAAGCCGGCTGCCGCAGTCAGGCCAGCCGCACGCCGACCCGCTGCAATATGTCAGCAATGCTGTATCAATAATCCAGTACGCGAATTCTGCCGAGGAGCTCTGCGCCATCAGAAACCTTCTCGATTGCGTTGAGGGTATCCTTCTCGGTCATTACGCCGGTCGTGAATGCAAGCTCATTCTCAGGCTGGTTCTTCCTGGAAAGATATGTGACTTCGCCGAAAAGCGCCTTGATAACTGCCTTGGTGACTTCCACATTCTTGGAAGAAAGTCTGATGTAATTTGCGCAGGAGAAATCGCTGAAATCCTTGATGAAATTCTGGTCACTGTCAGCCCATGTAAGGGACTTGCTAGTGCCGGAATGCTTTACGGCAGATACGATGTCGGCAACTACCGCGCTCGCAGTAGGAAGCTTGCCGGCGCCCTTGCCATAGAACACAACGTCGCCTGTAGCGTCACCGCGGACAAGTATAGCGTTGAAAACGTCGTTTACGCCAGCCAGCTGGCTCTCGTCCTTGATTACTGCTGGGAAAACACCAATGGAGATCTTGCCGGCTTCCTCGCGCTTTGCGCAGCCGATAAGCTTGATCTTGCAATCGGCGCTGTCGCAGTAGTCCACGTCTTCCAGTGTTATCTTGGAGATACCCTCGGTGTGAACGCTGTCAGGGTAAACATGCTTACCAAAAGCAAGAGAAGCAAGAATGCAGATCTTGCGGCATGCGTCGTGACCGTCAACGTCAGCGGAAGGATTACGCTCTGCATAGCCGAGATCCTGAGCGATCTTGAGTGCCTTTTCGAAATCCATGCCGTCGCGGATCATCTTTGTGAGAATGAAGTTAGTGGTTCCGTTGAGAATACCTGCGATCTCATCGATCTCATTAGCGGAAAGGCACGCATGCAGCGGCTTGATTATCGGAATTCCACCGCCAACGCTCGCTTCAAAGAAGAAATTAACATTCTTTTCCTTTGCGATAGCGAGAAGCTCCGCGCCCTTAGCTGCAACAAGTTCCTTGTTAGATGTAACAACGCTCTTGCCAGCCTCGAGAGCAGACTTTACAAAATCATATGCGGGTTTAAGACCACCGATAACCTCAGCTACGACCGTAACCTCAGGGTCATTCAGAATAACATTGAAATCCTTGACAAACTTCTCCTTGTAGGGACTGTCGTTGAAATCACGGATATCAAGAATATACTTGATATCCATCTCCTGTCCAGCCTTCTTTTCAAGGCTTTCCTTATTCTTATAGAAAACCTCAACTGTTCCTGAGCCAACTGTACCGTAACCCAGAACTGCGATCTTAGCCATAATCAACTTCCTTTCGGTTCACTTCTTAAAGCCGGAAAGCGTCTTTTACCAGCTTGGAGGGAAACTCCTTCGTACACCGGCGCTGCGCCTATTTATCCGGCGCGGCTCTGCGGATATGTCCTGTACATTCAGTCTGCCTGGCGGTAATTACCGTGGGGCGCGACCATACAGACATTTATTCACAGCCGCATCTGCCGCTTATTATCCTTTATATTATAGCACAAGACATCGATATTTGCAAGTAGTTTTTTAATTACTTGTAACAAATATGCGAAATTATTCTGAAAGAACGGCTTCTATTGCGGAAAGTTCGTCCGGCGTGAAATCAAGATGTTCCACTGCGGCTGCGTTCTCGGTTATCTGACTGGGCTTTGAAGCGCCTATGAGCACAGTAGTCACCTTTCCCCCGCGGAGCGCCCATGATATCGCCATCTGAGAAAGCTTCTGCCCGCGATTTGCCGCAATCTCATTGAGTTTGCGGACTTTTGCGAGCTTTTCCTCATTAATATCATTCTGTATCCATACGCACCCCTTGGATACCCTGGAGTCCCCGGGGATACCATTGAGATAGCGGTCTGTAAGAAGTCCCTGGAAAAGCGGCTGGAACACCGCAAGTCCAACGCCGTTTTCTGCAGCAAAATCCCTCAGGCCATCTGTTTCTATCCAGCGGTTGAACATAGAGTAGCTGGGCTGATTTATCACAAACGGGGTGTGGAGTTCCCTGAAAATCGACATTATTTCTGCGGTCTGCTGCTTGTTGTAGTTGGAAATGCCCACATACAGCGCCTTTCCCTGTCTGACTGCGTTATCAAGAGCCAGCGCGGTTTCCTCAAGCGGTGTGTTCGGGTCAAAAACGTGGTGGTAATAAATATCCACATAGTCAAGCTTCATGCGTTTCAGAGACTGGTCGAGGGAAGCAGTCAGGTACTTTCTGGAGCCGTTTCTGTCGCCATAGGGGCCGTCCCACATTTCATAGCCCGCTTTTGTCGCGATTATCAGTTCGTCGCGGTATGCGCGCAGCCCGCGGTCAAGTATCCTGCCGAAATTTTCCTCGGCGGAACCATTGTACGGGTTGCCGTAATTATTCGCAGCGTCAAAGTAAGTGATACCCAGGTCAAAAGCCGTGTGTATCATCTGCTCCATATTTTCAAAATTATCCTTGTAGCTGAAATTCTGCCAGATTCCGAACGAAACTGCCGGAAGCTTCAGTCCGCTGTTCCCGCAGCGGTTATATACCATTTTTTCATATCTGTGTTCGTTAGGTGTGTACATTTTTTCCTCCATTCTGTCAATCGCCCCCGCGTTTCCGCAGGGGCAGTGATTATCAGCGTTTCTTGAAAAAGCCGCCTTTTTTGCTGGTGCTTTCCTTACGTTCCTCCTCAAGTTCCCTGAGTACTTCGCGTTTTACAGTTTCTTTCAGGTTTTCATAGAGATTGTCGTACAGGTTATTGTACAATTCCGCAGCCAGCTTTTCCTTGTCAAAGAACAATGGCGGCTCGGGGGAAAGCTTCTTTTTCATCGCGCGCTGGATTTCTTCCAGTTCAAATGATGAAAATGCAGCTGCTGTAGAGGTGAACTCGTCTTCCGGCTCGGGTTCCTTTTCCGGCTTGCGCTCAGGTTCATGGACAGGCTCTAAGGCAGCTTCCGCGACAGGTTCAGAAACTGCTTCAGGTTCTGGAAGCGGCGCGGGTTCCTCGACGGGCGCGGTAATCATCTCGGGCTCGGGTTCTGGTTCCTGAACCGGCTCGGGGAAAGCTTCCGCAACAGGCTCCAGAACTGCTTCTGGCTCGGGAAGCGGCGCGGGTTCTTCAACGGGCGCGGTAATCATCTCGAGCTCGGGTTCTCGTTCCTGAACCGGCTCGGGGAAAGCTTCCGCGACAGGCTCAGAAACTGCTTCTGGTTCGGGAAGCGGCGCGGGTTCCCCGACGGGCGCTGAAACAGGTTCTTCAACAGGCATAACGATCGGCTCATTAAACGCCTGCGGTTCTTGCTGAACTTCTGAAATCGGTGCAGCGGACTGGGGCTGTTCAGGTGCTGGTGCCGCTTCGGGGGCTTCACGCGCACTTACCTTATGACCGCACTTGGGGCAGAATAATGCCTGCGGTCTGAGCTGTCTTCCACATTCTTCACAAAACATATTATCCTCCGGAAATACGAACACATTCTGAAAGTGCCCTCCAAATGTCACCACTCAGAGGGCACTCAATATTACTCAAAAATCACATCTTCGCAAGTTCAGCAAAGCACTGCTTCATTGCCGGATAAAGCTTGCAGTACATCGCATAGACCTTTTCATACTCGGCGGTGTTTTCAGCGATAGGCTCCTGTATCTTCTCAGGCTTGATGACTGCGCGGCACGCCTCGGGAACGCTCTTGTAAATTCCTGCGCCGACAGCTGCAAGGAGCGCAACACCAAGCGCGGGACCTTCCTTGTTCTGTGTGGTCTTGACCTGGCAGTCGTAAAGGTCGGCCAGCATCTGGCGCCACAGGGGTGATGTTCCACCACCGCCGCACGCCATCATGTCGCTCACGTTGATGTCCATTTCGCGCATAACTTCAACGCAGTCGCGCAGGGAATAGGAAACGCCCTCCATTACCGCGCGGAGCATCTCTTTCTTCTTGTGCATGGTGGAAAGTCCGAAGAACACGCCGCGTGCATTCGGGTCGAGGTGAGGAGTTCTCTCACCGTTGAGATAAGGCATATAGAGAAGCCTGTTTGCGCCGATGGGCACGCTTCCGGCTTCCTTATCCATGAGGTAATACGGGTCAACGCCCATAGAAAGAGCAGTTTCCATTTCGGACCAGGCAAAATTGTCCCTGAACCATTTCAGCGAAAGACCTGCGGACTGTGTAACGCCCATTACATGCCAGCAGCCGGGAACTGCGCAGCAGAATGTGTGTACTCTTCCCTTCTTGTCAATGGAAATATTGGAAGTATGCGCAAAAACGACGCCGGAAGAACCAATAGTCGTGAACGCCTTTCCGTCCTCGACAACACCTGTTCCTACTGCAGCTGCGGCATTATCGCCTGCGCCGCCCACAACAGGAGTTCCTGCCTTTAAACCGGTGAGTTCAGCAGCTTTCTTAGTGATGGTACCGGTGATCTCCGGGGACTCATAAACCTTTGCAAGCAGGGACTTGTCAATGCCAAGTTTGTTCAGGACTTCATCGGACCAGCAGCGGTTCGGGATATCGAGCAGCTGCATTCCGCTGGCGTCGGAAACCTCGGTGGCATACTCGCCGGTGAGCATAAATCTGATGTAATCCTTGGGCAGCAGGATATGTCTGCACTTTTCGTAATTCTGGGGTTCATTGTTCTTGACCCACATGATCTTTGCAGCCGTGAAGCCAGTGATAGCAGGATTTGCGGTGATCTCGATCATTCTGTCAGCGCCGACCTTGTCGGTGATCTCAACGACTTCCTTGGCGGTACGCTGGTCGCACCAGATAATGGACTTGCGGATAGGCTGGTTATCAGCGTCCAGCATTACAAGACCGTGCATCTGTCCAGAAAGACCAACGCCCTTGATATCGTCAGGGCTTACCTTGCTTTCAGCGATGACGTCCTTGATACCGTTGACGGAAGCGTTCCACCAGTCAAGGGGTTCCTGCTCTGCATAACCGTTCTGCGGTGTGTAAAGCGGATATTCATATGTAGCTGAAGCAACCGGTGTGCCGTCCTCTGAAAAAAGTACCGTCTTTGTGCCGGAGGTGCCGATGTCAACGCCTAATATGTAAGCCATGTTTGTGTTCTCCTTAGAAAATAGAATAATCAAAACGCCTGTGTAAACGTTTATATCAACGTTTATATCATCTATGATTTTAATACATTCTGCCCAATTTGTCAAGGGGGTTTGAAAAGTTTTGGTGCAATAATACAAAAAAACGGGGGAATTATGTAATCTCCCCCGAATGGTTTTTATTCTTCTCCAAGCGCTTTTCTTACCGACGCTATAAGCTCCTCCGGCGAGAATGGCTTTGAGACCATATCAGAGCCTGTCGCTTCTATCTCGGTCAGAGTCTCTTCGTCCTCCGAGGACGTAAGGAACACCACCGGAGTATCAAGTCCCGTCTCGCGCAGTCTGTGGAATGTCTGCAGTCCGTCCATCGAGGGCATCATGACGTCCATGAGAATGAGGTCGGCCTCCGGGGCAAACGACAGGCATTCTTCACCGGACCGAGCCTTTATAATGTTGTCATAACCGTTCTTGCACAGCAGGAACTCAGTCATGCGTAAGTTCATCGGCTCGTCGTCGGTTATGATGATAAGCGCCATCTCTCATCGCCCTTTCAGCTACGAAATTCGTAATGTTTTTTATTAATTATACCACACCCAAGCAATGCCGTCAAGCGTTATCTATTGTCAAAACGGTAATTTTACAGTTATGTCATAATTGATTAACAGATATTTCAAATTTAAATAGCCCGATATCACGATAATAGTCAAAATGAGTTGACATTGTGAGATAAGTCGGTTATAATATACACATGTGAATAAAAGCACACTTTGTGCAGAAAGGCTGGATATCATGGCAGTTACAACACGAAACAACTCGGATAAGAGAGTTATAAGAACAAAAAAGGCGATACGCGCCGCGCTTTTCAAGATAATGGAAAGCAAGGACATCTCATCTATCACAATAAGCGAACTGACCGCCCTTGCCAATGTTAACCGCAGAACATTCTATACGCATTATAATAACATTACGGATATTCTCGACGAAACCGAGTCTGAAATCGTTGACGCTGTAACCGCGATAATTTCCCATTTTGACAGCAGTTCGCTGGTGAACAGCACATATACGCTGTTCCTGGAGTTGAGCAAACTTATCACGGAGCAGTACGGCTTTTACTTCCATCTGATGAAGAGCGATTTCCGCGGGGTGCTCGTTTCAAGAATGAAAAATGTACTGAAAGCTTCCGCTGGCAAGATACTCGGGCATTTCACGATAACTTCCGAGGAAAAATACGTAATGCTGATGTCGGCGTTCATCAACGGTGGTTTTCTTAATTTGTTTCTTGAATGGAACAAATCCGGGCAGTCGGTTTCCATCGAAACTGCCGCAAAGGTCGCCAGCGTAATGGTGGATTTCTGCGTAAAGAATGTACCTGAAATAACCGATACGCTTAACAAAACTGATTTCACAAAGAAATAAAATCATCCCGGGGCGTCGGAACGCTCCGGGATATCTTTATGCCTCGTTCATCGTGTTTATCACTGAACGCATGGCGTCCAGCGGCTTTTCATTCTTGTCGAGGGTGACGCGGATATGCCCGCGGTCTGCGGTTTCAAGCAGCATTCGCTTTCCGCACAGCTTGGATACTGCAGCTATCTTCTTCATGTCGAATTTTCCGAGATAGAACAGCAGGTCGTTGTTCATCTGGGTGATTTCAACGATATCAGCGGCGCTTGCCATATTGCGCAGGCGCGCGACTTCAATAAGCCCGAGCACCGATTTTGGCGGGTCGCCGTATCTGTCGATAAGCTCGTCGGTGACGTCGACGCTGTCCTCTTCAGTCTGAATTCGCGCTATCTTACGGTAACAGTCAACGCGCTGCGCCTGGTTGGAAATATAATCCTCCGGTATGAACGCGTCTATCTTTATATCCACCAGGCACTCTTCCTTGTGGACGTCCTTTTCACCGCGCTCCTCGCGAACTGCCTCGTCCAGCAGCTGCAGGTACATGTCATATCCCACGTTCGCAAGGTGACCCGACTGACTTGAGCCGAGAATGCTTCCCGCGCCCCTTATCTCCAGGTCGCGCATCGCTATCCTGAAACCGCTGCCGAACTGCGTGAACTCACGTATCGCGTCAAGGCGCTTCTGCGAGATCTCGGAAAGCACCTTTCCGCGCTGGAACGTGAAATACGCATATGCGCGCTTGTTCGTTCTTCCGACGCGGCCTCTCAGCTGGTGAAGCTGTGCAAGCCCCATGTAGTCAGAATTCTCGATGATGAGCGTGTTCACATTCGGGACGTCAACGCCGGTTTCTATTATCGTGGTGCAGACAAGCACGTCAAGGCTTCCGTCAAGAAGATGGCGCCAAATCTCCAGCATCTGTTCCTCGGACATTTTGCCGTGTGCAACGCCTACCCGCGCTTCCGGGATAAGCGAACGTATTTTTTCCGCGCAGCTGTATATTGAGTCTATGCGGTTGTGGATATAGTACACCTGACCGCTGCGCCGCAGTTCCTTTTCGATAGCCTGCATTATCACGCCCCAGTCGTGTTCCATGACATAGGTGGTTATCGGCTGTCTGTCCTGGGGAGGTTCGTCGATAACGCTCATGTCGCGTATTCCGCTCATCGCCATGTTGAGGGTCCTCGGAATAGGCGTTGCAGATAAAGTCAGCACGTCAACTCCGCTGAACATCTCCTTGAACTTCTCTTTATGTGCAACGCCGAAGCGCTGTTCCTCGTCGATTATGACAAGCCCCAGGTCCTTGAACTTGATATCTTCCTGGATTATACGGTGGGTGCCTATTATGATATCTATGCTGCCCGCTTTCAGCCGACGCAGTATTTCGCGCTGTTCAGCCGGGGTCTTGTGCCTTGACAGCAGCGCGATATTTATAGGGAAGCCCTCCATTCGGTTACAGAATGTCTGGAAATGCTGCCATGCAAGCACCGTCGTCGGTACTAACACCGCGCACTGCTTCCCTGCTTCCGCGCACTTGAATGCCGCACGCAGCGCGACTTCAGTCTTGCCGAAGCCAACATCACCGCACAGCAGGCGCTCCATCGGCACCGGCTTCATCATGTCTGCCTTTATTTCGTCAATGCACCGCAGCTGGGAATTAGTTCTGTCTCTTATACACATCTCCGAGCCCACGAGACTCCTGAGCATCTCG
>ENA-OZRI01000077-OZRI01000077.1-human-gut-metagenome-genome-assembly--contig:-NODE-77-length-17346-cov-5.135735_pt1 | contig 17346 bp, 13 predicted proteins | sample MGYA00243265_ERZ653937 | MGnify/ENA primary metagenome ERZ653937 (study PRJEB26926, sample SAMN06164566) | human gut metagenome | biome: ENVO:00009003; feature: ENVO:2100002; material: ENVO:00002003... | reverse complement strand
GCTTTTTCTTGTTGTCAACCAGCCGCAGGTTCTTCTGGTTTGTCTTGATCTTCATCATGCCGACCTGCACGTAGCAAACGCCGGATATGTTCGGCACGGTCATCAGCACGCCTTCTTTTTTGGTGTCGGCAAGCATGACTGTGTCACCAGCCTTGAGCGGGCGCGGGAGCACGTAATTTTCCGTGCGCCGTTCGATAACAGGGTTTGCGTCGTCCTGCATCTTGTTGAGAGTACTGTTGGCGCGGCTCTTTGCGTTGCTGAGTCCCTGACGGAGCGCTTCCTTGTCCTTGACTTTCTTCAGATCCTCAAGTTCGTTGAGCAGCTGGTTGGAGCGGAAGCGCGTTTCCTCGATGATGGACTGCGCGCGCTGGCGTGCGGTCTCGAGTTCCTTTTCTTTCTGCTGTTCCAGGTCGGAAAGCTTCTGCTTCAGCTCGCTTTCTGTCATTTTGGCGTTGCGCTCGGAAATTGCGGCGCTTTCCTTCAGGGCTTCGAGTTCCTGACGGGATTTTTCCAGCGCGTCTACCACCTGTTCAAAGCGCTGGTTTTCGGTGCTGACGAGTTCCTTAGCGCGGTCGATGACGTAATCGGGCATGCCGAGTCTCTGAGAGATAGCGAACGCGTTGGATTTTCCCGGGACTCCCACCACAAGCCGGTATGTTGGCTTGAGCGTGTTCACGTCAAATTCGCAGGAAGCATTCTCAACGCCGTCGGTCTGAAGCGCGTACATCTTGACTTCCTGATAATGCGTGGTCGCAGCCACCTTTGCGCCCTGTTCCCGCAGGGTCGTGAGAATGGAAACGGCAAGCGCCGCTCCCTCCACAGGGTCGGTTCCGCTGCCAAGCTCATCGATGAGGACAAGGCTGCGGTCGTCGGCTTTCGCGAGTATCCTTACGACATTCACCATATGCGATGAGAATGTGGAAAGGCTCTGTTCAATGCTCTGTTCGTCGCCGATATCTACGTAAATTCCCCCGAAAATGCCTATCTCGGAGTCGTCACCTGCGGGTATCATCAGACCGCACATCGTCATCAGCGTGAGAAGCCCTATCGTCTTGATGGCAACAGTTTTACCACCGGTATTGGGACCGGTTATCATCAGGCTGGAATATGAGTTCCCGAGTTCCACGGTTATCGGCACGACAACATCCTGGTCGATAAGCGGGTGGCGCGCCTGGTGCAGTGAAATCCTCGGCTCGGAAACTATCTTTGCAGCGGCGCCGCGCATTTTCGCACCGAGATTTGCCTTTGCAAAATACAGCTCCAGTATCTCTGCAACGCGGAAGTTGTTCGCGATGCTGTCGGCATTCTCGCCGACCCGCGCGGAAAGTTCCTGCGTGATACGCTCTATCTCTGCCTGCTCGCGGGATTTCAGCACGCGTATCTCGTTGTTGGCTTCCACGACGCTCATCGGCTCGATAAAGAACGTCTGCCCGGTCGCGGAAGTATCGTGCACCAGACCGGCTACCTCGTTCTTGTATTCGCTGCGCACGGGCACGACGTAACGGCCGTCGCGCATGGTTACTATCGCTTCCTGCAGGAATTTCTGCGTGCTGCGGCTCTTGATGAGTTTGTCCAGCTGCTCGCGGATATTCATTCCCTGGCGCACGATACGCTTTCTTATGGAAGCAAGCTCTGTGCTTGCGGCGTCGGACATCTCCTCTTCGGAGATGATGCTTTCGGAGATGCGCTGTTCAAGGTCCTTTATCGGGTAAAGTTCGCGGAAGTATTCCGACAGGGAATTTTCCATGCTCTCGCACTGACCGAACCAGTCGCACAGCATGTTGGTTTCCCGCAGGATATCGGCGACGTCGAGAAGTTCCCTGAAAGACAGCGCAGAGCCGCTTTTGCTGCGCCTGAGCGAAAAGGAAATGTCCTTTATCTTGCGGAAGCGCGGGGTGCCGAACTTCGCGGAAAGGTTGAATGCGTCGTTGGTTTTCTGAAGTTCACGGCGTATTTCTGCCTCGTCGAAGGACGGGGAAATTTTAAGCGCCTTGTCATGGCAGGTGTCGCTGTAGGTCTGTTCTGCCAGAAGTTCCAGTATTTTGTCAAGTTCTAGTTTCTTGTAGTATTTGTTCATTATCTCACCTTTTCGTATTTTTAAACGGGTACACGGATATTTACACACTTAAAATCATTATACCCCGAAATGGCGGAATTGTCAAGATTGGAACCGGCGTGAGCTTTATTCAATGGTTAAATACACCAAATATATGCGCGCAGGTTTGTGCAAAATTCTATATAAAGTCCATGTAAAAATTATAATAATTGGGTATTTCACCACTTGAATAAATGGCATGGTTACTGTATAATTACTATTGCTTTGAACAAAGGAAATGATGATAGAAAAGTCCTGTGAAAGGAGAAGGATATATGGCAAAAAGTTCAACAAAGGACCTTACCACGGGTTCACCGATGAAGCTTATTCTGGGGTTCATGCTTCCGCTTTTTCTCGGAATGCTGTTCCAGCAGTTCTATAACATGGTCGATACCGCGATAGTGGGGCAGTTCCTCGGAATTCAGGCGCTTGCAGGCGTTGGTTCCACTGGTTCGATAAACTTCCTGGTGCTGGGGTTTGTGCAGGGCGTCTGCACCGGATTTGCTATTCCGGTGGCGCAGATGTTCGGCGCTAAGGACTACACCGCGATGCGCAAGTACGTTGGCAACACGATATGGATATCCGCGATATTCGCGGTGGTGCTGACTACTGTGACATGCCTGATGTGTACAAATATCCTGATATGGATGAACACCCCGGACGACTGCTTCCAGCAGGCATACGACTACATTTTCGTGATATTCCTAGGCATTCCGGTTACTTTCCTGTACAATATCCTGTCGGGAATAATCCGTTCCGTCGGCGACTCGAAAACGCCTCTCTACTTTCTGATAATCTCCAGCCTGCTGAATATCGGGCTTGACCTGTTCATGATCATCGTGCTTGATATGGGAGTTATGGGCGCAAGCTGGGCAACGGTGATATCACAGCTGGTTTCCGGCGTGCTCTGCCTTATATACATGATAAAGAAGTTCGAGATACTCCGCCTCAATAAGGAGGAACTCCGCTTCAACAAGTACTACATAGGCAGGCTGTGCGGTGTGGGAATTCCGATGGGTCTGCAGTATTCCATCACCGCTATCGGTTCGATACTGATACAGACTGCGGTGAACGGGCTTGGCTCAACTTATGTTGCGGCAGTCACCGCGGCAAGCAAGGTCAGCCAGCTGCTGTGCTGTCCTTTTGACGCGATGGGAAGCACCATGGCGACATACGGCGGTCAGAACATCGGCGCGGGCAAGGTCGATCGCGTCAAGCGCGGTCTGTTCGACTGTTCCTGCCTGGGCGTGGGTTACTCTATCATAGGGTTCCTGATAATACTGTTCCTGGGGCCGGGCATTTCAATGCTGTTCGTTAATGACACCAACGGCGGCAGTGTTGAGGAGATACTTGCGCTGGCGCAGTATTTCCTGATACGCAACGGCGCGTTTTATATTCCGCTGGCGTTCGTGAATATCGTGAGATTTCTCATACAGGGCATGGGATTTTCGCAGATCGCGATATTCGCGGGAGTTTTCGAGATGATCGCAAGAGGAGTTGTGGCGCTGGCTCTGGTGCCGGTGTTCGGTTTTGAGGCAGTGTGCTTTGCGAACCCCGCAGCGTGGATATTCGCGGATTGCTTTTTGTTCCCGCTGTTCTTCTGGTGCTACAATAAGATGAAGATACGCTTTTCGGGAAGCAAAACGCCCGAAACGGCGCAGGGCGAGCAGATGTAACATGCGACTTTTTGCTGTGTATAAAAACAACGGGGCTGTAATTGCAGCCCCGTTTAGCTTGTCGGGAGTATGGAGAAATCAGTCTCCGCTTTTTTTATGTTTCTTTTGGCAATTCATCGAACAGCCGTTGCAGTTTCCACCGCAGGAGCAGCCATTCTTCCGTGAATGTCGCACCGCAGCGACGAAGCCGGCTGCGATAAGTATTATCAGCAGGTAGCTTATCCAGTTCATACGCAGTCCCTTTCACACAAGACCGAAAAGAAGCCCCACGCTGTGCACCAGGAACGCCATCACCCATGCGATAGCGCACTGAATGAGAACCGTTGCCGCTGCTGCGCGCCTGCTTCCGAGCTCCCGCTTGACTGTAGCGATGGCAGCAACGCAGGGAGTATACAGCAGTACGAAAACCAGGAACACAACCGCGGTGAACGGTGTGAACAGCGTTGATATCTGTGAAACATCTCCCCCGAGGAGCAGCGTCAGCGTTGAAACCACGCTTTCCTTAGCAGTGAAGCCAGTCAGCAGCGCGGTCGAAGCGCGCCAGTCGCCGAAACCAAGCGGCGCGAATATCGGTGCGACAAGTCCACCCAGCATTGCAAGCAGGCTGTCCTCCGGGGACTCCACGATATTGAAGCGTGCGTCGAAAGTCTGCAGCACCCATACGACGATGGAAGCTGCGAATATCACGGTGAATGCTTTCTGGATAAAATCCTTTGCTTTTTCCCAGATAAGCTGTCCAACGCTTTTGGCGCTTGGCAGGCGGTAATTCGGCAGCTCCATCACGAACGGAACAGGTTCACCGCGGAATTTTGTTACTTTCAGCAGCAGCGCGTACAGCATTCCGCAGAGAATGCCGAAAATGTACAGCCCTATCATCGCGAGCACCCTGTACTGCGCCGGGAAAAACGCGCCTATCATCATCGTATAGATCGGCAGTTTTGCGGAGCAGCTCATGAACGGGGTGAGCAGTATCGTCATTTTCCTGTCGCGTTCACTGGAAAGCGTGCGGGTCGCCATTATCGCGGGAACAGAGCAGCCGAAGCCCACCAGCATTGGCACGAAGCTGCGGCCGGAAAGCCCCAGCTTTCGCAGCGGACGGTCCATCACGAACGCAACTCTTGCCATGTAGCCTGTGTCCTCAAGGATAGACAGAAAGAAGAACAGCGTGACTATCGTCGGAAGGAAGCTCAGCACGCTCCCCACACCTGCGCATATTCCGTCCACCACAAGCGAGCGCACGACCGGGTTCACCTCGAGGAATTCCAGTCCCCTTGCTATCCAGTCGACGACGAAATCAACACCCATGCTCATAAGTTCTGAAAGCCACGCGCCGATAACGCTGAACGTCATCAGAAATACCAGCGCCATTATTCCGATAAAGCAGGGGATAGCAGTGTATTTTCCGGTCAGGAGCCTGTCTATCTGCATGCTGCGTTTGTGTTCGCGGCTTTCATGCGGGCGCACGACGGTCTTTTCGCATAGATTTTCCAGAAATGTGAAACGCATATTTGCCAGCGCCGCTTCACGGTCCATTCCGGTTTCCTGCTCCATGATATTCACGAGCTGGTCGAATGCCTGCCTTTTTTCCTCGGGAATGCTCACCTTATCCTCTATGAGCGCGTCGGCTTCAACCAGCTTTGTGGTCGCGAACCTCACGGGAAGTCCCGCTGCCTGGATATCCGGCGCAAGCAGAAGAGAAGCCGCATGTATACAGCGATGGACTGCGCCTACCTTATCCTTGGAATTCTTGCTTTCCGGGCAGAAATCCATGCGCACCGGTATTTCCCTGTATCTCGCGACATGTATCGCGTGGTCGATAAGCTCGTCGATACCCTCGTTCTTTGCTGCTGAAACGGGCACAACAGGAATACCGAGTATCTCTTCCAGTTCATTTACAAGGATAGAACCACCGTTTGCGCGCACCTCGTCCATCATGTTCAGCGCGAGGACCATGGGTATGCCGAGTTCCATCAGCTGCATGGTGAGGTACATGTTACGCTCTATGTTGGAAGCGTCAACGATGTTTATTATCCCGCTGGGGTGGGTGTTCAGCAGAAAATCCCTGGTGACTATCTCCTCGCTGGAGTACGGCGAGAGTGAGTATATTCCCGGCAGGTCGGTTACTGTAGCCTCCGGGTGGCTGCGTATCGTGCCGTCCTTGCGGTCGACGGTCACCCCGGGGAAGTTGCCCACATGCTGGCTGGAACCTGTCAGTTGGTTGAACAGCGTGGTTTTTCCGCAGTTCTGGTTTCCGGCGAGTGCGAAAGTGATCGGCGCGCCCTTGGGGAGTGCGGCGCCGTCGTGCACGGTGTGGTATCCTCCGGATTTAACCAGCTCACCGACGCCGGGGTGCGGAGTGCTGCTGCGCCGCGCGCCGGTCACAGTGGCTTTTACTGGCTTGTTGTGTATCTTTTCTACTGTAACTTTTCTGGCTTCCTCAAGCCGCAGGGTGAGTTCGTATCCCCTCAGCTGAAACTGCACAGGGTCGCCCATCGGCGCAACTTTCTGCAGGGTTATTTCAGTCTGCGGGGTAAGTCCCATGTCAAGAAGATGATGCCTGAGAGCACCGCTGCCACCGACTTCGCTTATGTACGCGCTTTGTCCGGGACTGAGTTCGTCCATTGTCATATATAGTTATCCTCCTGGGTCGTTTTGTTAACTCTATCTAACTTATTATAGCACATGTACAATTGATTGACAACATCTTTTTGAAGATATCAGCAAAAAAAGTTTTAGCAAGTTAACTGTGTGGCATATTGTGGAAATTTCCCGTTGGTATATTTTATTCATGTCCGGTTACAATAAACCTGCGGCGCAAAGCCGGAATTAAAATGGAGCATTACTCCAGGAGGAAAATATAATGTCTGAGAACAACCAGAACCAGAACCAGAACCGTCAGAACCAGCAGGGTCAGAACCGTCAGAACCAGAACGGTCAGAACCGCCAGAACCAGCAGGGTCAGAACCAGAGATAACTGCATAAACGCAAAAACGGGAGGGTCTTTCGCGACCCTCCCAATTGCTATGTATCAATACTGGCTCCGGAATTTCGTGCGGTAATAGTAAATACCCCAGAACAGTCCGAAAATTCCCCCCATGATATGCCCGAACTGCGAAACCGTATCCGGCGTGAATGCGTTGACGATCTCGCGCCCGAGGTAGATAGCCGCCACCAGTATCAGCGAAAGCGGTATTTCGCCCTTTTTCATGTTCGTGAATGCGCTGAGAATTATCATCATGAACACGATCCCGCTGGCGCCGATGATGCCCGCGTCAAAGAATATGCAGTTTATGATTCCCGACGCGATGCCGGTCACCATTATCATGAATATCAGGTTCCCGCTGCCGTATTTTTCTTCCACCACCGGACCCACCAGCAGCATGAGCAGCATGTTGCTCGCGTAATGGCTCCACCCGGAATGCCCGAAGAAGTAAGTCACGCAGCGCACGTAAGTCATAGGGTCGAGCAGGGAAGGGTGCCCGTAGCACACCATAACATAGGTGTTCAGCCACCCCTGCGTCAGCCAGTCCAGGAACACCAGGACAAGGCAGATTCCCGCATAAGTCAGCACCACGGGGCAGTTGTACGATAATCTGAATTTCGTTTTGCTCATTGCGTTCTCCTGTCGTCATTCGGCACCGCGGAAGTAAAGCCCCCGTGTGAGCGCGCCGTTTGGTTTTCGGTCGTTAAGGTACATATCGAGCACGGGTTTCAGTTCCTGCTCGTCGGTGAATTTCAGCACAGCAAAGTCGAATGGCTCTACGGACTTCATTCTGTCGCTCATTATCAGCAGGTCGGGGTTGAGTATCTCAACGCTGCTGCCACCGCAGAGAACCGGCATCTGGTTCCCTCTGCGGTCGCAGATGTGGCTGCCGCAGGTTCTTCCGCAGTCGTCGTATAGGTGCACCCTGCCGCAGGGGGCGCCTCCGCTCACAGGGCAGCGGCGCATTATCATCAGCGGGAGCCTTCCGTATGCGATAATTCCCCTTGGTATCGGGGACTGTATTTCCGCTAACTGCGCGGCAGTTCCCTCGAATGAAAGGGTGACGTCCTCAAAACCGAACCTGCCGCAGACCTCTGCGGAATAGCTGTTGATGACGTTCATGCGGTGTCCACCGTGAATGAGCCAGCCTTCCTCTTTCAGCAGCTGCGCGTGACCAAGGGTCTGCGCCATTGCGCGGGTGAAGCCCATTCCGTGGAGTTCACGCAGCCTGTTGCGGAGGTGTTCTTCTTCCCCCTGCAGGACGAAAGGCGGTATAACGGCGATACGATCCTTGTCGGGGGTGTTCTCGTCCAGCAGGCGTATCGGCGCATAGATAAGCCCGAAAGGCAGTTCAAGCGCCTGTCGCAGCTGTTCTGCGGAATACACCTCGCAGCGCCATTCAAAACTGTTTTTGACGTGCGCAGGGCTTCCCGGTGAAGTGAGCGGATAGGTGCGGTAGGACGGCGTGTTTTTACGCAGCACTGCTTCGTCCAGCCTTGCGGTGAGTTCACGCCGCAGGGAATTCAGCGCGGAAGCTGGCAGGTTAAGCCCGTCGGCGACTTCAGCCGTGACCTCGCCGGGAATGAACTGCGTCCCGCCAAGCTTCGACATTCTTTCGACAACGTTTTCGGGGGTGAGGGGGGCGTTTTTTGCCGGCTGCGGGACTTCCCCGGTGACAGCCGCTGCGCAGCCCTCTGCAGAACCGGCCGCGAATGCAGGCTCCCCGGGGCGTATTTCAACGTTGATATCAGCCTTTATCCGCGGGAATTCCGCTTTGTAGAGCGCTTTGATTCCATTCAGAGCCTTTGCGGAATTTTCGACGTCCTCCTTGCTGCGGATACCCTGCATGTCGCTCATGGTACCATTGTAGTAACCGTCGGTAAGTCCACTGCGCGAGAATATCCCCGCAAGCCTGTCGTAGTCGTAAGCCTGCCCATCCAGCGCTTTTCTGCAGGCGTCCACGGAACACGCGATGTATTCGGGGCGCTTCATTCTTCCTTCTATTTTCAGGGAAGCTATGCCCATATCGTCAAGTTCATGCAGGTGATCTACCAGGGAACTGTCTTTCAACGAGATGACGTTGTGACGGTCGCCGCAGGTGAAATCAAGACGGCAGGGCTGTGCGCACAGACCGCGGCTGCCGCTTCTGCCGCCGAAAATACTGCTCATATAGCACTGCCCGCTGACGCAGACGCACAGCGCGCCGTGCACGAACACCTCAAGTTCGATTCCGGCTTTTTCGGCGATCTCGCGTATCTGTTCCCGCGAAAGTTCGCGGCCTATTACCGCGCGGGTGTAGCCCAGGGACTGCGCCGCGTTCACGCCGGAAATGCTGTTCAGCGTCATCTGCGTTGAAGCATGCCGCGGCATTTCCGGACAAACCCTGCGCACTATCTCAGCAGCGCCGAGATCCTGGATTATCAGACCGTCCACACCGCATTGCGCAGCGCTTTTAACGCATTCTGTGAAGCGTTCGGTCTCGCTGTCGTATATCAGGGTGTTGAGTGCCGCGTATACCTTTACGTTACGTCTGTGGCATTCATCACAAGCCTTTTTAAGATCCTCTACAGAAAAATTTTCGGCATTTTTGCGTGCCGAAAATTCTGACATTCCGAGATAGACTGCATCGGCGCCGGTGTTCAGCGCCGCATGCAGGTCGTCGATACCCCCCAGGGGTGCAAGAATTTCACTCATAATGTAAGCTGACCGTCCTCAAGCATTTCGTTAAGCTGGCGGTTGAGTGAAGCGTTCGTCTTTTTCAGGTCGCGGGACTCTGCGAGCGCTTCGTCAAGGCGCTTTTTCAGGGAAGCTATCTCCTGGGAAAGTTCCTCGCTGCTTTCGTTTTCCTGGCTGTCGTTTGCGGCTTTGAGCGCTGTGTTTTCGCTCTCCATCTGCGAGAACTTCACGGAAAGGTCTTCCAGCTTGTCTGCCTTTTCGCGGAGCATTGCAAGTTCCTCCTGCGTTTGCTCATTTTCGGAATGAGCCTCTTCTACGGCTTTGCGCTCTGCTTCCAGACGGTGCTCCAGTTCGGTACATCTGTTCTTTTCAGCTGCAAGGGACTGTTTGGCTTCCTCAAGTTCCTTAGCGGATTTTTCAGCGGCTGAGAGTTTGGTTTCAAGGTCGGCGTTTCTGCCCTTTTCAGCGGCAAGGGACTGCTTTGTTTCCTCAAGTTCCTTAGCGGACTTTTCAGCGGCTGAGAGTTTGGTTTCGAGGTCGGCGTTTCTGCCCTTTTCAGCGGCAAGGGACTGCTTGGTTTCCTCAAGTTCCTTAGCGGATTTTTCAGCGGCTGAGAGTTTGGTTTCGAGGTCGGCGTTTCTGCCCTTTTCAGCGGCAAGGGACTGCTTGGTTTCCTCAAGTTCCTTAGCGGATTTTTCAGCGGCTGCAAGTTTCCTTTCAAGGTCGGCAGACCTGCCCAGCGCTTCCGCAAGGGATTTCTTCACGTCGTTGAGTTCAGCGGCGCCTGCTTTCAGCTTTTCGCGGTCCTTTTCAAGGGAAGCCGCGCGCTCCTCGCTGCGACGTAGTGCTTCCTCGGTGTTTGCTGCCTTTTCAAGCTTTTCGCTGAGCTTTTTGTTTTCATCGGTGAGGGCCGCGATTTTTTCAGTCTGCTTTCTGAGGTCGGCGTTCTGGCGCTGAAGTTCCGCTACTGCCTTTGACTGTTCCTCCGCGCGGGCTTCGCTTGTCTTGACGGACTGCGACAGCTGCGTGTTTTTCTCATCAAGGGACTTTAGGCGTACATTTGCGGCGTCGAGTTCCTTTTTGGCGTTGAGATTTTCTTCGGCGCGCTGGTTGGCTTCGCGCAGTGTCTCGGCAAGCTGTGCGTTCTTTCCCTCAAGTTCGGTGAAGTTTTTGCGGAGGACTTCAAGGGCTTCGCTGTCCTTTTTGAGTTCGGTTATAACGCCGGTCAGGCGGCGGTTCTCCTCGCTGTCCTTTGCGCCCTGTTCAGCGGCTGCGGTCATTGCTGCATTCTGCTTTGCGAGGGCGTCCTTTTCAGCGGTGGCAGCGTCAAGTTCCCCCAGGAGGTCAAGCACCGTGAACACGCATGCGTCCTCTTTGGGAGCGGGATTGTTCGGCATGAGCTTGCAGTATTCGGTTATGCGCCGGTCGGATTCCTTGGCCTGCTTCATCAGGGCGTCGGCGTCGTTGGTGCGGAGGTTGTACGGTTTTCCGCATATAGTTACGGTGACTTTTTCTTTCAGCATATCGTACCCTTTCTGAACCCCTGCGGTTCATTTTCGTTTATTTCGAAATACCGGAATTGTTCCTTGCCGGCAACATTATAGACTTAATTATATTATACAGTATCGTAAAGTTTATTGCAAGCCTTTTTTTGCAAAAATACTTTCTTTTTTCTTGTGTTGGTGAGAACGTCTGTGCGCCTCCGTAAATTGACGAAAAATAGCCAAAAAAAACTCTGTAAATCGTGAAATTTTATGCTAATAATGCATTGCGCACGGCGCACAATAATGTTATAATTATAATTGTACTATTATGTATAAGTGCACCATGCTGCGGCATGGATGATAAATATATTCACGGAGGAAAAGAACATGTTTGGAATGACCAAGGATATCGGTATCGATTTAGGAACTGCGAATACGCTTGTATATATGAGAGGGAAGGGCATCATTATCCGCGAGCCTTCCGTCGTTGCAGTGGATAAGAAGCTCCAGTGCGTGCGCTACGTCGGGCAGGAAGCCAAGGACGTTATCGGACGTACCCCCGGTTCCATCGTTGCAGTACGCCCGCTGAAGGACGGCGTTATTGCCGACTTCGACATGACTTCCAGCATGCTGGAGCAGTTCATCAAGAAGGCTCTCAAGGGCAGGGGAAAGGCGCGCGTTATCATCTGCATTCCCTCTGGTGTTACCGAGGTAGAGCGCCGCGCCGTTAAGGAAGCAGCGCAGAATGCCGGCGCAAAGCGCGTTTCCATCATTGAGGAGCCTATGGCTGCGGCTATCGGCGCAGGGCTCCCCGTGGCTGACCCGGTGGGAAGCATGATCGTCGATATCGGCGGCGGCACCAGCGAGGTGGCTATAATCTCCCTCGGAGGAATCGTAACAGCGCGCTCTGTAAGAGTTGCGGGCGACGAGTTCGATTCTGCGATAATCAACTACATCAAGAAGAAATATAACCTGCTCATCGGCGAGCGTACCGCTGAGAACATAAAGGTAGGCATCGGTTCCGCGTACAAGACCGGCGACAACGAGCCCGTAATGGACATCAAGGGACGTAACCTGCTCAATGGTCTGCCTGAGAACATCACAGTCACCAGTGAGGAGATACGCGAAGCCATTTCCGAGCCGCTTTCTCACGTTATCGACGCTATCAAGACCACGCTTGAAAAGACTCCCCCTGAGCTTGCTGCGGATATCATCGAGTCCGGCATCATGCTGGCAGGCGGCGGAGCGCTGCTGAGAGGTCTTGACCAGCTCATTCACGAAGAAACAGGCATGCCTGTCAAGATCGCAGAGCGTCCGCTGGACTGCGTTGCTGACGGCACCGGCAAGGTTCTTGAGAACATCGACAAGCTTGAGGACGTACTCAGCGAGGACGAGAGCATCTACTGATCCTGAATAACATGTCCGGCAGACGGGCATTCTGAATGACAGAAAGCGTTTATGAAAGAATTCTTCCACAGCGTCAAATTCAAGATATTAATATGCATCGCGGCGCTTCTGCTGGGACTTATGACCTACGTTGCGGTGGCAGCCGGCACGCAGACCCTGCCAGAGCAGGTGATAAACACGGTGACCTATCCGTTCGTGACTGCCGCGAATGCCATTTCCAACGGCGTTAACGGCTTTATTGACAAGCTGGTGAACGCCGACACCTACAAGGCGCAGAACGACGAACTGCGCGAACTTGTGACGCAGATGTACGAGCGCTCCGCGGACTATGAAGAACTACAACGCGAGAACGAGCAGCTGCGCGAAATGCTGGATCTCAGCAAGGAGCACGAGGACTTTGTGTTCTCCGAGCCGTGCAGCATAATCGCAAGAAACGCGAACGATATTTATGGCGGTTTCACGATAAATCAGGGCAGCAATTCCGGGCTGTCGCTGCATGACCCGGTGATAACCTCCGTCGGTCTTGTTGGCAGGGTGACTGAGATAGCGGGTAATTACGCAAAGGTATCGACCCTGCTTTCCCCGCAGGTGAACGTCGGTGTTTACACCCTGAGGACAAAGGCGACCGGAGTTATAGAAAACGACCTGGCGACCGCAGAGAAAAAGCAGTGCCTGATGAGCCAGATACTCAAGGACGCCGATATCCAGCCGGGGGACGTTATCGTAACAGCGGGGCAGAGCGGATTGTTCCCGGAGGGGCTGATGGTGGGCACTGTCAAGGAAGTCTACAACGACCCCAACGGCCTTTCCAAGCACGCTATAATCGAGCCGATGGAGGACTGCTTCGCGGTGACCTCCGTATATGCGGTGGTGGATTTCGACGGCAAGGGACTTTCGTTTGATACGGGTGACCAGGCATGGTGAAGAGAATTTCCCGCAGCAGGGCAAGGACGCGTAAGGCAAGGCTGCGCGCATTCCTGCGGTGGTTTTGCTATTCAGTGGTGCTGCTTTTCTTCTACCTGTGGGAGGTCGCTCCGCTTATACGCGGGTGGTGCCCTCTGCTGATAATCCCGCTGGCGACTGCAGTCGCAATGTTCGAGGGCGAATTCGCTGCGGGCATTTTCGGCGTGGTCTGCGGATTTATGCTGGACGTCGCGAGCGGCACGCTTATAGGTTTCTCGTCGATGTGGCTGCTTGCCATATGCCCGACGATATCGCTTCTCGGGCAGTTCTGGCTGAAAAGAAGCTGGCTGTCGCACCTCGTTATGAACTCCATTGCGGTGGTGTTCATCTGCCTTATGGATTTTCTGTTCCTGCACTGGGTGTGGGAGCGCGAAAGTTCCGGTATTTCGTTTGTGCATTCGCTGCTGCCGGCTTACCTCTGGGCAATATTGCTGTCGCTGCCGGTGTATTTTCTGGTGCGGCTTATTTCCACGCGCTTCCGTCCGAAAGAAGAGCGCCGTCTGGAAGAAGCGGTTTCCGACAATGCCGAGGAAGAGGAATAACTCAAACAAACCAGGCGGAAATTTATCTTCCGCCTGCTGTGATATATACCCCTAAGCTATATCAATGGTGATGATATGTCTAAATTTACAAACGTACTGCGGTCCGCAATACTTGCGTCGCTTGTCATAGTTGCGGCATTCTTATGCGGATTGCGCCTGCTTGAGATACAGATAGCCGACGGCGGGAAGTACCTTTCCATGACGCAGAATTCCTACACAGCCGAGCAGGATATTGAAGCTGCCCGCGGAAAGATAGCCGACAGCACCGGCAGGATACTCAACACAAACCAGCTGAACTGTAGCGTTAATTTGCAGAAAGCCTCGCTTGCTTCCGGCACCGAGAACGAGGTGATATACCGCATTCTCTCAGTACTCATCGACAAGGGTGAGGAATGGAACGAGTCGCTGCCGATAACGCGCACGCAGCCATATCAGTTCGCAGTTGACCGCGAGAATGCCATCGACTCTCTCAAAAAGCGAATGGGGCTTGGCGTTTACGCCACCGTGGAAAACTGCATAAACGCTCTCTATGAAAAGTACGACATTTCCGATAAGTATGAAGAGCCCATGCGCCGATACATCGCGGGTGTCCGCTATGAGATGGATCTGATGGATTTCAACTATCAGAACAAGTACGAGATTGCTTCCGGGCTTTCAAGCGAAGCTGTGCTGGAGCTTAAGGAACTTTCCGCGCTAATGCCGGGCATGGAGATTTCCGAGGGCTGGGACAGAATTTACCTTGACGGAACGACTGCGCCGCATCTCCGCGGCACCGTCGGCGCTATTTCCGCTGAGAAGTACGCTGAACTGAAAAGCGCCGGCTACACGATGAACGATATCATCGGCACCTCCGGCATTGAAGCCGCACTGGAAAGCGCCCTCCGTGGTGAGCGCGGCACCCGCGAAATTACGCGTGATTCCAACGGCGTTAAGATATCCGACGAGATAACCAAGCAGCCGCAGGCAGGCAATTCTGTTATGCTGACAATTGATTCCGACTTCCAGAACATGGTGGTCGATATATTGCAGTATCACATGGACTTCCTGCATTCACCGTACTATACCACCGCAATGGACGCAAACCTCCGCGGTAAGGACACCGAAGTCGGCTCCGCAGTCGTGCTGGACGTCAAGGACGGCTCCGTGCTCGCGATGGCGACTATACCGGGCTACGACCTCAACGACCTCGTGGAGGACTACGGCTCCGTGCTCAACGCGAAGAATTCGCCGCTGCTTAATCGCGCGATAAATGGTGAGTACCGTCCGGGTTCGACATTCAAGACGATAACGGCTACTGCGGGTCTTGCGGAGGGCGTTATTGACGCTTCCACCACCATCACATGCGGCGGACGTTACACCTATTATGCGCCGAGTTATACCCCGGGCTGTACCGGCGTACATGGCGCTATAACGGTGCAGTTTGGTCTGAAACATTCCTGCAACATATTCTTCTATGAGACTGCGCGCAGGCTCGGTATCGACAAGCTTGCAAGCTGGGCTGAGAAATTCGGCGTGGGCACCGACCTCGGGTTCGAAATTCCCATGTCCACCGGCAGAATGACTTCACCCGCTCTCTTTGAAAAACTTGGCATCGAGTGGAATGCCAGCGATACTATCCAGGCAGGAATAGGTCAGTCAGAAACGCTGCTTACTCCGCTTCACCTGGCGACGCAGGCCATGACTATCGCAAATGAGGGCGTGAGGTATCGCCCGCACATCGTCAAGGCAGTGTACAATTATGATTTCACCGAACTCATCAGCGAAACCAAGCCGGAGGTCATGGAAGACTTCTCCGATGGAATGGAGGACGTTTTTGCCGAGGTAAAGGCAGGCATGAAGCGAGTAAGCGAGAATGCGAACTTTCTTCTGGACGGCGGCTGGTACAACATTTACGATTACAAGGGCATTGGTAAGGAGAATGTATGCACCAAGACCGGAACCCCCGAGGTCATCGCGATGACGAAGTTCAATTCCACCATCGTGGGATTTTACCCGGCAGACGACCCTGAGATCGCGTTCGGAATCTGCCTTGAAAACAGCGAATACAGCCGACATGTAGCCTGCAACATTATCTCCGCGTATGTCACCGGAAAGTTCGAGCCGGTCTACGACGAGGACGGAAATGCGATGTATCCTCTCGGAGAATCCAACCGTGCGAAGCAGCAGGCAGAGGAACAGCAGGCTGCGCAGAACAGCGAGTCCCGGAACGAGCAATAAAACAAATTCCGCACTGTAGCCGGTGCGGAATTTTTATGTACCCATTCAGAAAGCCAGCGGCTTTCTGAATGGACCGGAAGCCCCGATGCTTCCGGCGCCAGGTCAGTTGATGCCGCTTCCGAAGCGGCTTGATATCTCCGTCAGAGCGAAGACAAAAGGAGGTAATCTTATCATGCTTTCCGCTTTTTTATCAGCGGCTATGGCGTCAGGAGTCAGCGATTCTTCATCACGGAAGATGCGTTCTTCCGGCATCAGCCCTGCTTCATCTTGAAGGAAAGGCAGTCAGTGCACTGACATTTTGTGGGGTCTGCTTCGTGTGTGCCGACCTCGATCTTGTCCAGTGAGCAGTAATCCTCGCAGCAGCAGTGGTGCTCGCAGTTGTGGATAGTGCAGCCGATGTGCTTGTTTGCGTATTCAGTTCCCATTGTGATCATTCCTTTCTGGTTCTTGTGCGGTTTTTGCCGCAGTTATATTATCTGCTTGTACGGCACGGATATTCTTCCGGAAATAATTTACACTGTTGACATCGGTAAAAATTTGTGTTATTATAATAGAGTAAAATCGTGTTTAATTCCAGTGTGAGGTGATCTGAATGGAGCAGAATTCCGGCAGTGAAAAGATGATACGACGCGGTACCTTCCGTGTGGCGTACCGCAATGAGGACAAGCTGATAATCGGTTGTATTATCGGCGCGGTGCTGTGCGTGGCAATGTTCATTACAGGGCTTGTGATGTTCGGTGCTCCGCAGGATTTCCTGGGGTTCATGAGCAGCGTGTTCTGGATAATTCCTGCGGTGGTGTGCGTTATCTGCATTCCGGTGATAAGATACGGCAGAAACTGCGCCTACAACGCGGGTGAGAGCGAGTTTGAAACCATCACGCCCAGAGGGAGCGATTACCTTTATTACAGCGACATTTCTGAGGTGATCTACACTCCGACGCGGCTATTTGGGAAACCGCGTGGATTTCTTGTGACGGTGGTCACCAGTGTGCGTGATTTCACGTTTCAGTACATTTACGGCGGCGAGGAACTTGACCAGCCGGAACACACACCGTTTTATCTGCTTGAAATAAATGCAGGTCTGCGCGAACCCGAAGCTGCTGACCCGGAGCTTACAGCGGCGATAATGTCGCAGTTCGCGGTGATGAAAGAAAAGCAGGCAGACAGAATTTCCAAAAGGCGTCCGAAGAAAAACTGGAAAAATCTGTTTGACGACTGATATAAACTTGGAGGCGCTGTAAAAAAAATCAACACCCAAGCCCGAGCAACCATCCAATGGAAGCTCGGGCTTGTTGATGCTGCA
>ENA-OZRI01000072-OZRI01000072.1-human-gut-metagenome-genome-assembly--contig:-NODE-72-length-17958-cov-5.804502_pt1 | contig 17958 bp, 20 predicted proteins | sample MGYA00243265_ERZ653937 | MGnify/ENA primary metagenome ERZ653937 (study PRJEB26926, sample SAMN06164566) | human gut metagenome | biome: ENVO:00009003; feature: ENVO:2100002; material: ENVO:00002003... | reverse complement strand
TGTGTATAAGAGACAGGTTCTGTACTGTTGATAACTCTCTCGTGGGTACTGCTGGTATGAAGCGCAAGATTAACGTCTACAAGGCTACCGCTGGTACGGAGAAGCTGAAAATGGGCGAAGGTAACACCAAGAGCATTGAGGTTTCTTTCACCCCGGAGGAGTACGAGATTCAGCTCGCACAGAACAAGTTTCAGTATTATGACGAACAGGAAATGACTGACCCTATGCTCGTTCCTGTCGGCACTCGTCACATGGGTACTGATATGTTCAATACCGTAAACGGCGATGTGTACGGCGAGTTCAAGAAGGCTACTATGGTCGTTCCTACTGCGAAGATTGACTTCGCCGCATTTGTGGACGCTGTTGCCAATCTGAACATCGAAAGCACTGACAATCAGCCGGAGAAGGTTGCTCCGCAGACTTTCGCTTTCGTACACCCGGGCGATACTGCCGAGCTTCGTAAGAACCTCGCAGAAGACCTCAAGTATGTGGAAGCGTTCGCTCGTGCTGGCTACATCGGTACTGTTGGCGGCGTGAACATCTACACCAAGAAGGACGCTACGAAGGGTACTATCGTGGTTGCTACTCGACAGGCAGTTACCATCTTCAATAAGAAGGGTGTCGAGGTTGAGACTGACCGTAACGGCGATATTCGTCAGAACACTATTTGGTCTCGTAAGTATTACCTTGCGGCTCTGACTGACGCTACCAAGGCAGTCAAGATTTTCAAGGGTACTGCTACTGCCACTGCGGACACTACGGTTTCCGAGGGCAAGGTTTACTACGCTAAGACCGACAACGGCTACATCGTTGGTAAGCCTAAGACCAACCCGAAGACCGAAGGTTTCTACGAGATTGCCTAAGTAAAGGAGGTGGACAACATGACCGAGGAAGAAAAGCTGATTGCTCTCAAAGCGATGGTCGGTGGTTCGGACAGTGACGAAGTGCTGTCCACCTATCTCAAACTGGCTGGTCGTAAAATCATCAATCGAGCATATCCGTATGATTCCAGCGTAACGGAAGTTCCGGCACAGTATGACACTCTCCAATGCGAGATTGCCGCTTATATGCTGAACAAGCGTGGTGCGGAGGGTCAGACCTCTCATTCCGAGAACGGTATCTCCCGAAGCTATGAAAATGCTGATATTCCTTCCTCAATGCTCAAGGTGGTTACTCCTCATGTGGGGGTGATTAAATGAGAATGATGGAACAAAACAAGAGCAAATTCTTCTACGCTCTGTACAAAGAGAAAGTCCCTAAGACGGACGAATACGGAAATGTTACAGGGGAATATGAAATCATTCGAGACAACCCGGTAGAGTTCTCCGCTAATATCTCTGCCGCCAAGGGTGAAACAAGCACCCGACAGTTTGGAGAAAGCGAGAGCTATGACAAGGTAATTGTCATGGGGACGGACGCTCCCCCTATTGACGAGTACACAGTGCTATGGGTCGATAAAACGCCACAGGTTGATGAAACCGGGGCTTTGGTTACGAACGATGATGGTGAGGTCATTACTCCTCACGATTATATCGTCAAGAAGGTAGCCAAGAGCTTGAACAGCGTATCGGTTGCGATAAGCAAGGTGACTGTCAGTGGGTAGAAAAGTTATCTCATTCGGATTGTCAACGAGTGAAATCAACCGAGCTATGAAAGAGCTGGCTGATTACAAACAAGAAATCCTTAGAAAAACAGAACTCCTCCGAGAGAAAGTAGCCGAGCGGCTGGCTGATGAAGCGAAAAGCGGATTCAGCGGTGCAATCGTTGACGAGCTTATTCTCAAAGGAGGGCAAACTTCTCCACGATACGCACAAGTCGATGTGTCGGTTGACAATCGAGGGTCGGTTACTGTCGTTGTCGCAAGTGGTGAAGACGCTGTGTGGGTTGAGTTTGGTGCTGGTGTCTATCATAATGGCTCTCCCGGTTCGTCCCCTCACCCTCACGGTGCGGAACTGGGAATGACAATCGGTGGATTCGGTAAGGGTAACGGCAAGAAAGAAGTTTGGGGATTCTACGAAAATGGCGAATTGAAGCTGTCTCGTGGTACTCCGGCTCGTATGCCGATGGCTCTTGCAATCACCACCGTTTGCAATGATATTCAGTCTATCGCAAAGGAGGTGTTCGGGTGATTGACATTGAGACAGAGGTATTCAGTATCGTGTCCGCAGAGGTGCGAAAGAAATACCCGAAAATCTATATGACTGGCGAATATGTCAAGTCTCCACCTTCCTTCCCTTGTGTCTCTCTCATTGAGACAGACAATCAAGTTTATCGAAACACTCGAGATTCCGGGTGTATCGAAAACCACGCACAGGTGCTTTACGAGGTCAATGTCTACTCTAACAAAACGAGTGGTAAGAAGACTGAATGTAAAGCAATCATCGCTCTCATTGATTCCAAGATGGAAGCACTCGGTTTCACACGAACCCTTATGAACCCTGTTCCCAACGAGGAAGACGCAACGGTTTACAGAATGGTGGCTCGATACAGGGCTATCGTCTCTAAAAACAAAACTATTTATAGGAGGTAAACAAGCATGGCTATTAGCACTTACAAGATTTTTCTCATGCAGAAGAACACTTCCGCATGGGAGAAGCTGATTGACATTAAGGAGTTTCCCGACCTCGGCGGTGCGCCGGAAATGCTGGAAACTACTACTCTGTCTGACAAAATGCAGACTTACATTCCGGGTATTCAGTCCCTCGATTCTCTTGAGTTCACTGCGAACTATACTCTCGAGGAGTACAAGAAGCTGAAAGCGCTGGAAGGTACAGAGAAGGAGTTCGCCGTTTGGTTCGGTGGTACGGAAGCTGGCGATACCGTCACTCCTACTGGTGACAGCGGTAAGTTCAAGTTCAAAGGCTCTCTGTCTGTTTATGCTAACGGCGGCGGCACGAATGAGGTTGTCGAAATGACTATCACTATCGCTCCGTCCACTGTTATCAGCATGGACGCAGAGTAAGGAAAAATAAGGAGGATAAATCATCATGGCAAAGCAGTTGAAATTCACTTTCAAGGATAAAGAATATGTCCTTGAGTTCACTCGCAGAACGGTTACGGAAATGGAGAAGAAGGGCTTCGTTGCGGCAGAGGTCGAGAACAAGCCTATGTCTACTCTCCCGGCACTGTTTGAAGGTGCGTTCCTCGCACATCATCGTTTCGAGAAGAAGGAAGTTATCAACGAAATCTTCTCCCACATGACGAACAAGGAGGAGCTTATCGGTAAGCTGGCAGAAATGTACAACGAGCCGATTATGGCACTGGTCGAAGAACCCGAGGAATCCGAGGGAAACGTAAGCTGGACAGCGAGTTGGTAAGTGATTCGCTGTTGACAGATGAATCCGCTAACAAGGGGAGCGAGCGTGAGAATCGCTCTGCTCCCCCTTCTTATTCGGAGATTTTTCTCGCAAAGTTCCCCTATTACTTATCAATAGGCATGACGGAAGAACAATACTGGGATAGAGATTCCACTCTCGTGAAGTCCTACCGCAAAGCGGAGGAGCTTCGCAAAGAGAGGGTCAATCAAGAAATGTGGTTACAGGGTATGTACATCTATGACGCTATTTCTCGTCTGTCTCCGATTCTTCGTGCTTTCGCCAAGAAGGGAACTAAAGCCCAACCTTATGTTGAAGAAGCATATCCCATCAATAAAAAGACGGTGGAGGAAGCAGAACTCAAGAAGGAAAAGGCTAAGTCTGAAAAGGGTCTGCGCTATATGCAAGCGTATATGGTACAGGCGAATAAGCAGTTACAAGAAAGGAAGTGAGTTTTATGCCTACTACAATCGAACAACTCGAATTGGAAGTTCAGTCGAGTTCCACCTCGGCTGTCGCTGGTATAGACGCTCTTTCCGCTTCTTTGTCCAAACTCAAAAATGCAGTTAGGGGCGGTGTCGGATTAACAAGCGTTGCAAATCAAGTACGCAATCTCGATACCGCCCTTAAAAGCATGGATAGTTCCGGGGCAGACAAAATTGACAAGCTCGCTTCCAGTTTGGAAAAGCTGAAAGGTCTCGGCAGTCTCAAGATTTCGTCTTCCATCGGAAATCAGCTCCAAAATATCGGTAGTGCCGCCGCTTCTCTCACTGGTGTAGATTTCAGTGCTATGGAGAAACTGGGTACAGCACTCCAACCGCTGAACAATTTGAACGCTTCCGGGCTAAAGTCCACTATCAATGCGCTCAATAAGTTACCGAAGCTGGCAGACACCCTCGACAACATGGATATGACTAAGTTCACCAGTCAGATTCAGCAGTTGTCTACGGCTCTTGCTCCGCTGACAAATCAGCTCAATGCTGTGACTACGGCGTTCAATCGTCTTCCTACGAACATTCAGAGAGCTATTACCGTCACGAACAGAATCTCGCAAGAGAACAATAAGGCGGCAAATAGTTACATGAATCTGTATGCCAAAATCAAAATGGCTATGGGTGTTGTTCGTACTGGTGCGAGAGTAATCGCTTCGTGGATAACACAGTCCAACCAGTACATTGAGGATTTGAACCTGTTTACCGCTTCTATGGGTAAATACGCAGAGGAAGCACAGAACTACGCAGAAGCAGTCAGCGAAGCTCTCGGTATCGACCCGGGAGAGTTCATGCGAAATCAAGGTGTGTTCAACACCATCATTAGCGGTTTCGGCGTGGCGAGCGATAAAGCGTACCTCATGTCCAAGAACCTCACACAGCTCGGCTACGACATTTCTTCGTTCTTCAACATTTCGTTTGAGGACGCAATGCAGAAGTTACAGTCGGGTATCTCGGGTGAACTTGAGCCGCTTCGTAGACTGGGTTACGACCTGTCTGTTGCAAGACTGCAAGAGGAAGCTCTTGCTCTCGGTATCGAGAAAAAGGTCTCTGCTATGACACAGGCTGAAAAGTCGCAGTTGCGTTACTACGCAATTATGACACAGGTAACTACCGCTCAAGGTGATATGGCTCGTACTCTGAACGCTCCGGCGAACCAGCTTCGTGTTTTACAGGCACAGGTTACGCAGTGTGCAAGAGCTTTGGGTAATATCTTTATCCCGGCTCTGAACGCAGTATTACCGTATGCAATCGCTTTGGCGAAGATTGTCCGTATGCTGGCAAACTCTATCGCAAGTCTGTTCGGATTCAAACTCCCGGAGGTAGATTATTCCGGCATTTCTGCTGGTGCTTCTGCGGTTGGCGATTTGGCTGACAACGCCGGGGACGCTTCCGATGGACTGGGTAAAGCCGGGAAAGCGGCTAAGAAGCTGAAAAATGCTCTGCTCGGTATTGACGAGCTGAACGTCCTGTCTAAAGACGATAGTTCCAGCGGAAGCGGTAGCGGCTCGGGTGCTGGTATCGGCGGTGGGGATTTAGGCATTGACCTTCCTACCTACGATTTCCTCGGTGACGCAATCACTTCCAAGGTTGACGAAATCGTTCAGATGATTAAGGACGCTATGTGGGAAATCACGGCTGTTATCAGCGGATTCTTACTGGCAATCGGTACTATCCTTGTTGTCACTGGTGCGAACATTCCTCTCGGTCTCGGTCTTATGGCTGTTGGTGCTGTCGGTTTGGCGGCTACGGTAATGGCGAACTGGAACGGAATGTCGGAACGGTTGGCGAAGGTACTTACCCTCGTTACCGGGGTACTGGGCGGCTTCCTGTTGGCTATCGGTGCTTTCCTTGTATTTTCGGATGTCAATGTACCGCTCGGTGCTGGTCTCATGGTGGCTGGTGCGGCGGCTCTCGGTACTGCGGCTGTAATTAACTGGAAGTTCCTCAACGGAGACCTGTCGAACGTTCTGTCCATTCTCACGGCAATCGTGAGCGGTGCATTGCTGGCTATGGGTGCATTGTTCGCCTTTACTGGCGTTGATGTTCCTCTCGGTATCGCATTGATGGCGGCTGGTGCTGTCGGCATGGTTACAGCAATCGGTCTTAACTGGGATTCGATGTCTGACCCTCTCCGTAGGACAATCGGTATGCTCGAAACCATTGTTGGAGGTGCATTACTGACATTCGGTGCAATTCTCGCTCTGACTGATGTAAACGTTCCTCTCGGTGTTGCGATGATTGCCGCTGGTGCTGTTTCTGTCGCTTCGGCAGTGGCTTTGAACTGGAACTCCTTAACAGGTGATGTTCAAGAATCCGTACTAAGCATTGTGGCTATCGTAAGCGGTGCTTTAATCGGTGTCGGTGCAATCCTTGCTCTTACAGGAGTTGCAACCGGGCTGGGTATTGCGATGATTGCCGCTGGTGCTGTTGGTCTTGCCGCAACGGTCGGCTTGAATTGGAATAGTATGCCGGACAGTATCAGAAAGGTTACTACGAAGATTCTTCTCATTGCTGGGGCGGCTTCCATTGCCATAGGTATGATTCTCGCTTTCACAGGAGTTGCAACTCCTCTCGGCGTAGGTCTTATCCTCGCTGGTGCGGCGGCTCTCGGTACGGCTGTGGCTCTTAACTGGGACACTTTGACAAACAAGCTAAAGGGCGTAACTACTAAAATACTTGCTATCGCTGGGGCGGCGGCTCTTGCAATCGGTATTATCCTGTGCTTCACCGGGGTTGGTATTCCTCTCGGTGTTGGATTGATATTATCGGGTGCGGCGGCTCTCGGTACAGCAGTAGCTATTAACTGGGAAACCATCAAAGAAAAAATCAAGGGAGTTTTTACCAAGATTAAATCAATGGCTGGTTCTCTCGGCAAACTCGCTATCGGTCTCATGCTGTGTCTGACAGGTGTTGGTATTCCTCTCGGTCTTGCTCTCATTGCAGATGGGGTCAAAGACTTCGCTACTGGAAAACCTGTTAGCTGGGGTTCGATGGTGAGCGGAATTAAGGAAGCTCTCGGAAATATATCTGACGAGTGGAACAAATTCAAAAAGAAGGTTAAGAACAGCAAGCCTGTTCAATTCCTTGCCGAAGTAAAGAACAATGCTTCGGAATGGTGGGACAACGTAAAGGGTTGGTGGTCTGATAAGACGAAAGACGGTCTCTCTCTTGAAACTGGCGTAAAGCTCGTAAAAGATGGCTGGTCTTCTGTGAAGAACTGGATTGGTAACATTCCGGCTGTGAAACAGGGTGTCGGGCTTCTGAAATCCGGCTGGTCTACCGTGAAAAACTGGATAGGCAACATTCCTACCGTAGACCAAGCTGTCGCACTCGCAAAGAGTGGCTGGCAGACGGTCAAGGGCTGGATTGGCAATATCCCGGGAGTATCGCAAGCAGTAAGTCTTGCGAAATCCGGCTGGAACTCTGTAAGAGAGTGGGTCGGTAATATCCCGGTTGTCAGTCAAGGAATCTCGTTGCTGAAATCCGGCTGGACAACGGTTAAAAACTGGGTCGGCAATATTCCTACCCTGTCCCAAGCAATCAATCTCATTAAGAGCGGTTGGCAGACAGTAAAGGGTTGGATTGGTAACATTCCTACTCTGTCCCAAGCAATCAGCCTTATCAAGAGTGGTTGGACTACGGTTAAGAATTGGATTGGAAATATCCCGGTTCTTTCTCAAGGTATCAGCTTACTCAAGTCGGGTTGGACTACGGTTAAAAACTGGATTGGTAACATTCCTACGCTTTCGCAAGGAATCTCGTTGCTGAAATCCGGCTGGTCTACCGTAAAGAACTGGATTGGTAGTCTTCCTGTTATCGCTCAAGGTATTTCGCTTTTCAAGTCCGGGTGGACAACAATTAAGAACTGGATTGGTAGTCACACCGTAGGTGTCGGTATCTCTCTATGGAAAAACGGTTGGAGTTCTATCTCGAGCTTCGTTGGTACTTCGGTATCTGTCGGTATCTCGCTTTTCAAATCCGGCTGGACTTCTATTAAGAAGTTCTTCGGACTGGCGAACGGCGGTATCGTTGGTGCGAACGGCGGAGTGAAGATGTTCGCTTCCGGCGGTATCATCACTCCGAATATGTGGAAAGCAATGCCGAAATATGCTGGCGGCACGAACCGAGCGCATGGCTCTATGTTCGTTGCTGGTGAGAGCGGTGCGGAGTTGGTAGGTCATGTAAATGGCACTACCGAGGTGCTGAACCGATTCCAGCTTGCTTCTGTCATGCACAGCTCCATCGTGAGCGGCATGGCACAGTTCTCCGGGTACTGGCAGTCCATGTCTCGAGACATTGTGACTTGTGCGAACGGTATTATCAATGCCGTTGTCGTAAGTACCGCCGGAATCAACGATAACCTCGTGCTGGCTTCGGCAAGCGGTTATGACCCTTATAACTCGCTGGCACAGACGGTGTACGAAGATTCCAAGAAATCCTATGACGGTGCATATTCCGATGATTCGTGGTCTCGCAATATGCGTGAGTTCTACCACGAGTATGTCGAGCCTACACTCAAGGAAATCGCTACCGATACCAAGAGACAGGCAGACAAGAAGGAACAGACCATCGTAAAGGTCGGCAACCGTACAATCAATGACGCTGTTACCACGCAGAAGGAAGCGAACGGTTTCAGCTTCACCGAGTAAAGGAGGTGTGTAGCGATGGCATATTTAGCGATAAATGGTTATGAGCTACCACCTTGTAAACGAGGTGTGAGCGTAGTCGTAACCACCGTGGTTGACAGCGGACGAGACGCTAACGGTGCTGTTGTAGGTCAAAGAGTTGGGCGAGACCAGTACAAGATAGATGGGCTTGAGTGGGCGTGGCTCACTGCGGCTCAATGGGAACGGATTCTCTCTATCTTGAGTAATTTCTTCGTCTATGTCGAATTTAATGACCCTGTAACAAATAAACGCAAAACCGTAAGAATGTACTGCGGAGACCGTACAGGAGAACCCTACTGGGTGACAGAAGACGGTACTCCAACGCATTATCGGAATTGCAAGGTAAATCTTATCGACACTGGCGAGTAAAGGAGGGGTTTTATGCAGAAAGTATCGAAAGCATACAAAGAAAGCATGAAGTCCTCTCTCCGTGAGAGAGCATACATTATGATTTCTTTCGGACTTGTGAACCAAGAAGCACAGGCGAAAGCTACGGTCGATAATGGCAGTTATGCCTACTACTCGAACAAGGACAATATCTTCGGAGAGCATATTGACGATACAGTCTATGCCACTCTCGAGGAGGAGTTCACGAAAGTAGATGGCTCTATGTTCTTTCTCCCTCGGGCTACCGAGGGAGGGAGATACTATGATACCGGGATTGTCTCGGACAAGCTGGTTTCCGAAGCTCGATGTGAAGTGGTTATCAGCTTGAACACAATCGCAACGGATTTCAAGGGTCTCACGATTAACTTCGGTGAGAATTACCCGGTCGATTTCGATATTGTCGGAAGTACCGGGCAGACCATTGAGTTTAGAGGGAATATAAAATCAAAGTGGAGTACCGAGGAAGTATTGGAAAATACAACCTATATCAAGCTGGTGTTCTACAAGATGAAGAACCCTCAAAGCCGTTTGCGTATCTACTCTATCATGTTCGGTTACGGACTTGTGTATTACAACGATTCTGTTATGAGTTCTGCTCTTGACAGTTACGTTTCCCCTATCGGGGCTGATGTTCCGCAGTTCGATTTTTCGGTAACGCTGAAAAACTACGACCACTACTTCAATGTGGATAACCCGAACTCGGCTATCAACTACCTCGAGACAGGACAGGAAATGGATATTATGTACGGTTATCAGACCCCGGGTTCTGACACTATCGAGTGGATTCAAGGAAACCACCTGTGGTGTTCCGAATGGGAAAGTGACGATAACACGGCTACAATCCGTTGCCAAGACATTTTCCGCAACATGGACGGCGAGTATGTGAAGGGTCTGTATAGTGCCGCTGGTAAAAGCTACTACGCACTGGCAGAGGAGATTTTGAAGGACGCTGGGATTTCCGAGTATTATATCGACCCACGTTTGAAGAAGCTCTACTCTAACAACCCGATTCCGAGAGTGAAATACAAAGAAGCATTGCAGATTATCGCAAATGCCTGTCGATGTGTTCTCACCCAGTCTCGAGACGGCAAGGTTCAAATCAAGTCGAATTTCATGCCGAGTGCTTCCATCGCAACCAACGGCGAGGAGACATACTCCAATGCCGCAAACGTGCTGACGGACACACCGAAGGTCGAATATGCAACCCTCGCCGGGAATTATACCCCTACCGATGGGACGATGTTCTTCCTTCCGAGAAACGGCAAGGCGGCTCTGACAACCGGGTATGTCTCGAAGGAAATCTCCGGGGCAAACGGAACATTCACAAAGAATCCTGTCGTTACTATCACGATGGAAGCGATTCGAGCTTATTACGGTTTGAAGCTGGTCTTCGGTACAGCTCTCCCGGCGGCGTTCACAATCAGAACGTACAAGGGTGGCGAGCCTGTAAATGAATACCCGGTTGAGAAAGACGAAATCAACACCACTTCGATTATTCTTCGAGATTTCGATGATTTCGATGTGATGAAGATTGAGTTCACAAAAACCGCAGAGCCGTACAACCGTATCGTACTGAATTATTTCAGTTTGAGCGATGTTGTGGATTTCACCATGAATCGCCGGGACATGACCTCCTCCCCGAAAGCTATCAAACAGGAGCTTATCAAAGAGGTTATCGTCCCATGTTACACCTACCAAGAGAATAATCGAGAAGAAAACCTTGTCTATGAGGACATAGATGTAGTCGCTGGTGAGGTCGAGACTTATTACATTCAAGACCCTTCCTATGGTTATAAGGTGAAGCTCGATGAAGTCGAAGGTAAGGCAACCGTAGTGGCATGGAGTAACTACTTCGTTACCATCAAATTCAATGTCACTGGCTCGTTCAAGCTCGAGGTACAGGGTTATCGGTACAAAATCGTTGAGAAGTACGCTACGGTGTCTCTCAATGCTCGTGGTAAGACAGTCAAGTGGAAGAATCCTCTGATAAGTAATACCACGATGGCGAATGAGCTTGCCGCATGGCTGGCTGATTACTACACAGCCGGAATCGAGTACGAATACGATACTCGAGGAAATCCCGAGCTGGACGCTACCGACATTGTGTATCAAGAAAACGAGTTTCACGATGGTATGAGGGTAAATATCTACCGTCACACTGTCAATTTCAAGCAAGCATTTTCGGGTCGAGTAACCGCCCGAAGGATTGGAGGTTAAAATGTCGTGGTCTACACCGAAAACCGATTGGAACGGTGAGACTGTCGATGGTGTTTACACCGGGGACAGATTCAACGCCGTGGACTTCAATCGAATTAAGAACAACCTCGAATACCTCCGTGAGTTGGCTATCAAGATGTATGACGAGTTCGCTATTCAGTCTGTCGGAAGCGATAAGACCGTAAAGGACTACTTCTATGCTGATGAAATCAATGCACTGGAAGCGAACCTCGTTACCATCAATACCCACAGTCTCAAGAGGTCTTACGGCACTGCTCCTACCTATGCCGCCAATGGTAATACGATGGATTTCAAAGAACTCAATCGTTTGGAGGGAGCAATCCTTGACCTTTACGACAGGCTCACCAATGAGAGTGAGGGAAGGAGGACATTCACATGGAATTTTGGTATGAAGGGAGGGCTATAAATGGCGTGGAAATTACTTCCTACTGATTATACGGACGCTGTTTGGAGTGGTCTGAAAAGATACACACAGGTCGATAACTCCGATGGTACGGTATCGTTCAACGATGTTACGACCTACACCAATAAGGAGAAATCCTTCTTCGGTGCGAAAGACGCTAACCGTATGAACGAAGCTCTGAACTACATCATGTCTATGCTGGAAAACGGCACGAACTTGTATGAGGAGTTTCAGACCTACTTCACCACGCAGAAGGAGCTTTTCAAAAGCTCGGGTGATAGTTCTTATCAAGAGCTGACCCAGTATTTCGTCAACCTCAAGGCACAGGGCGATTCGTCTTTGGCACAAATCGAAAAGACCTATGAGGAACACATGACTACCTACGAGGGCGAGCAGACTGCGGCATTTAACACATGGTTTGCTGGTATCAAAGGTAAGCTGAACGAGGATATTGCCGGAAGTCTGCAAAATCAGATTACCGAAGTAGACGAGCGTTTGGCGGCACTGGAACACATGACCTTGAAGAACCTTTTCACTGTACCTGTTGCGATTGACAACACTGGTACTACGCTTCTTGCTGACGATTTGGGTAATGCAATCGTGGCAGATTGGAAATATAAGGAGGAATAAAAATGAGTGCAATCAGTATTGAAACCAAGAAAGTGACGGAACTCACGGCGTTCACCGCACCGACCGATTCGTGTCTGATTCCGATTCACGATGGCACAGGCTTGAAGAAAATCACCTTTGCCAATTTCAGAGCCAAGGCGGTTGAGGGTACGGAAGCGAAAATCGCTCCTCTGCTCTTTAACAACGCCGGGGCGCACAATGCAATTTACCGTGGTAAGTCGCTGGGTAGCACCGTGACTACCGCCCAGTATGCCGCTATCAAGGCTGGTACATTCGATGATTTATACATCGGTGACTACTGGACTATCGGCGGTGTCAACTACCGTATTGCGGCGTTCGATTACTACCTCAACAGTGGTGATACGAACTGTACTACCCACCATGTAGTTATCGTGCCGGACACTTGCCTGTACAACGCACAAATGCACAACACCAGCTCCGGCGGTTGGGAAAGCGGTGCGGCAAATACTACGGCTGGCGGCTATGTCGGCTCGGATATGTACAAGAGCAATCTCGAACAGGCTAAGACCACTATCAAGAGTGCGTTCAGCGGTCATGTTCTGAAACACAGAATCTATCTGACGAACGCTGTTGCGAATGGTCGTGCTTCCGGCGGCGCATGGTGCGATTCCGAAGTTGACCTTATGTGCGAGCAGATGGTCTACGGCAGTGGTATTTTCTCCCCTGTTTCTGACGGTAGCAATGTCCCGGCTAACTACCGTGTCGAGAAATCCCAGTTGCCGCTGTTCCAGCACGAGCCGAGCCGTATTTGCAATCGTGCGACATGGTGGTTGAGAGACGTTATTACCGCTTCCAGTTTCGCCCGTGTCGGCGACTACGGTTATGCGTACTACTACTACGCTTCCCATTCTTTTGGCGTTCGCCCGGCTTTCTGTATATCTTAAATCTGCGCCCCCTTGTGGGGCGCACAAGGAGGTTTATTAACAAGTGTCTGTATTAAAATCGAAACGAAAACCGTCACAGTTTGAGGTATTTCACCACCTCAACAAAATGCGTAAGGAGGTCACGGATTTACTGCTCCGTGATTTCGGGTACGACCTCGACAAAGCCGTGAAGAAAGTTGAAACAACCTTCGGCGGCAGACCGTATGAGGAGTTATCACCCGATGAAAAAGTCCGATATGAAAAGCTCATGGAAAAGAACACTGCGTTTGCAGAATGGTTCATCGCAGACGAGCGAAAAGTGATTGTTGATTGTCTGCGTAATATCACCGAGGAGGTATATGTTGCAAACAGCATTTACCCAACCTACCGGGAAGAACTGATTGAGCGTAGAGTTCACCAAGACCGAGCAGTCGGACAGTGTTATAGGCTCACACAGGAATTGCAGTATGCTATCGAGACCCTTCCTGTCGATGTGAACAAGTACCTTCGTTTCGCTGAAATGATACAGACCGAAATAAACCTTCTTAAAGGTTGGAGAAAGTCTGACAACAAGTTCAAGTCGGCTCTCCAAGAGGGTAATCTCTGATTCCGCTTCCAATTTCGCCAATGTCAACAACAACGGTAATGCGAACTACAACAACGCTTCCAATTCTAATGGCGTTCGCCCGGATTTCGATTCTGTGATTGAGTAGCCTATAGAGCGTTTCACAGACAGAGAAAGGAGAGATTATCCTTCCGTATGGTAAATACTAAATGCGACACCTCCTATTACGATAGCCGAGGTTATCAGCGCAAGATATTTGATGGAAATGTTCTTTACGAAAGTAAAGCTAAAGCAATGAAAGGTAGTGATTGGAAACCACAGGTACAGAGGTTTAACATGACCTATCTGTTGGAGTTATCGAAAATGCAACGAGACCTTGAGTACATGGAGTATGAGTTCTTACCAACTACAAACTTCACCTTGCATGAACGAGGAAAGCTCCGGCGTATTACAGGCGAACAGGTTCAAGACAGAATCGTGAAACACGCTCTCTGTGACGAGGTTTTGAATCCTCTGATTGAACCACACCTCATTTATGACAATGGAGCAAGCGTTGTCGGAAAAGGTATCGCTTTCACTCGTAAGAGGTTGCTTACCCACCTTCGGAAATATTATGCACAGCATGGTAGCAACGAAGGGTACATTCTTCTGATAGACTTCTCGAAATACTACGACAATATCAGACATGATGTGTTGTTGAAGTTGTTTGAGCAGTATGTCGATGATGAACACGCCCTATGGCTTCTGCGGAAGACCGTAGAACGCTCAAGGGTTGATGTATCGTACATGAGTGATGAAGAATATGAACACTGTCTCGACAAGTTGTTTGATTCTCTCCTCTATCAGTATATGAACCCGAAGCTGTTCACAGGCGAAAAGTTCATGGGAAAGCACCTCAATATCGGAGACCAAGTGGCACAGACCGCTGGAATCTCTTACCGAATACGAATTGATAACTATGTCAAAATCGTTCGTGGTGTGAAATTCTACGCTGGCTACATGGACGATAGTTATGCTATCCACGAGAGCAAAGAGTTCTTACAAGAACTTCTTGAGGACATTATCGAGATAGCGAACGAACTCGGAATCACGGTCAATACCCGGAAGACGAGAATCTGTAAGCTCTCCGAGCATTGGCGATTTCTTCAAGTTCAATACTCTCTAACGGACACCGGGAGGGTGATTCAGAAAATCAATCCAAAACGGCTTACTGCAATGAGACGGAAAATGAAGAAACTCGCTCCGAAGCTAACAGAAAAGGAGTTTACGGACTTCTATAAGAGTTGGTTTAAGAATCATTACAAAATAATGAGTAAGAAACAACGAAGTAACATGGACACCCTATTCAATCAATTAAAGGAGGTAACGAAATGTACACTATCACCCTTGCCAATGGCACAAAGCTGACCGGGCTGAATATGAACGGCACGAACTATGTCAGCAAAGAAAAGGTGGACGAGACTATCTTCAAGGATAATCTCTCTACCATGAAGGTCTCCGATGGAGAGACCGAGACTACCTACACTGATATGGTCTTCATTCAGCAGATGGAATGGGCTGACGGCACTTTCTATCTTGCGTTCCGTGAGAAGACCAAGGAGGAGAAGCTGGTAGCCGCTCTCAACGCAACCTCTAATAGTATCACCGATGTACAGGTGGCACTTGCGGAAGTATACGAAATGGTTTTAGGAGGTAACTAACTATGGCTAAGATTTACGTTGCACTGATTCGCAAAGGTCTCAAGACCATTAACGATGTACCCGAACAGCTCCGAGAGGAAGTCAAGAAGCTGTTGGAGGAATAATCATGCTGTGGCGCATTTTGCTATGGCTCAACAGGAAGGAGGTGAAAAACATGGCTGTTATCTATGTAGCACTCATTGTCAAGGGTAAGCGTACTTACGCAAGCGTTCCGGCTGTTCTCAAGGAACAGGTTAAGGAAATGCTCATTGACCTTGAGCTGGAAGACCTTATCACGGAATAAGGCGGCATGAGGGAGGGTCACTCCCGGCTCTCCCTCACATTCTAAAAGAGGAGGACAAGAAATGTGAGCATTGAGTTCAATCAGATTCTTACCTTCGTCTCCGTTGTTGCCGCCGTGTACTTTGCTTTCAAGAGCAATAGTCGAGCCAATAATGACGAGGTGAGTAAGAAAGCACAGGTTGACGCTATTCTGTCTCAAAAGCTGGATTCTATCAGTGATGATACGAAAGAAATCCGCAAGGAAATCACAGACGTTAAGGTAAAGGTCAACGACCTGTCCGAGCGTGTCGTGATGGTTGAGCAGTCTACGAAATCCGCACACCACCGACTTGACCGATACGAGGAAGAAGAAATCTACCACGGTAAGCCAAGAAAACGATGGTGGGTATGAAAGGGGTGATACCCGATGAACCATTCAGATTTTGTCAAAACCGTTGCGGCGTATATCAAGAAGTACGCCCCGGTATACAGAATCGAGGTCGTGTCACCTATCATCGCTCAAGCGATGTTGGAAAGTGGCTACGGCACTTCCGAACTGGCTGTAAACGCTCATAACTACTTTGGTCTGAAATACCGGGAAGGTCGTTGTAAGACCTGTATCGGTATCTATCGCATGGTGGGAAGCGAGCAGAACGCAGACGGCAGTTACACCAGTTCTGCTATGCAGTGGTGTAAGTTCAAGGATATGGAAAACGGAGTTATCGGCTACTTCGATTTCATCAACATTCCGAACTATAAAAATCTCAAAGGCGTTACCGACCCTCGGAAATACCTTGAGAATATCAAAGCCGATGGCTATGCTACGTCTCACAAGTATGTGGACAACCTCATGCGTGTTATTGAGACATGGCATTTAACCGATTATGACAAGAAGGAGGAAACAAAAATGAGCAACAGTCCTTTGGTGGTCTACACCAAGCTCTCCCCGAACCATTCCGGGCAGAGAACCCATTCCATTGACCGTATCACACCGCATTGTGTAGTAGGTCAGCTCTCCGCAGAGAGTATCTGTGGCTGTTTTATCAGCACCTCTCGACAGGCGAGTTGCAACTACGGTATCGGTACTGACGGTCGTATCTCCATGAGCGTTGAGGAGAAAAACCGTTCGTGGTGTTCTTCCAGTCGTGAGAACGACCAGCGAGCGGTTACTATCGAGTGTGCGTCTGACAAGACCGCCCCGTATGCGTTCAATGACGCTGTGTATGCGTCTCTCGTGAACCTGTGCGTTGATATTTGTCAGCGTAACGGCAAGAGCAAGCTCTTGTGGCTGGGCGATAAGAATAAGACCCTTGCCTATGCGCCGAAGTCCGATGAAATGGTACTGACGGTACATAGATGGTTCGCTAACAAATCTTGCCCGGGAGACTGGCTGTACAACCGTCTCGGCAACCTTGCCGCAGAGGTCACTAAGCGTCTCACAGGCGGCTCTACCGATACTGGTAAGGTAGATGTACCCTCTAACGGTAAAACGCTGTACAGGGTGCAGACAGGGGCGTTCTCGAAGCGTTCCAACGCTGACGCATGGGCGGCAAAACTGAAAGCCGCTGGCTTCGATACCTACATCGTACAGATGGGTAATCTGTACAAGGTACAGGTCGGTGCTTACAGTCAGAAGTCCAATGCCGAGAACATGATGGCGAAGCTGAAAGCCGCTGGCTATGACGCTTTTATCACTACCAAGTCCGGCACTGCGGCTGGTATTGCGAAGAAATCTGCGGCTGAAATCGCCAAGGAAATCTACAACGGTACTTGCTCTGACGCTCGCTGGTCTTCGTGGGGCAACGGTACAGACCGTGTAAATCGTCTGAAACAGGCTGGTTATGACCCGAGCGAAGTGCAGTCCGAGGTCAATAAGCTGTTTTAACCCAAGTAGTAAAAGTAGTTGAAAATCGGTTTTTGCGTAAACTTTTTATAGATACGCGCGTATATAGAGGAAGTTATACGAAAAAAGCCAAGAACAGCTACTTTAACTACTTCAAACATCAATTTTAAGGAGGAAATCAACATGATTAACTGGAAAGTGCGTATCAAAAACAAGAACTTTTGGATTGCTCTGATTCCGGCGGTGCTTCTGCTGGTACAGGTGATTGCCGCTGTCTTCGGTTACACTCTCGATTTGGGTGAGCTGGGAGACAAGCTGTTGGCAGTCGTAAATGCCCTGTTCGCAGTCCTCACGATTCTCGGTATCGTGACTGACCCGACCACTGCTGGCATTGGAGATTCCAAACAGGCTCTTACTTACGAGACACCTAAAAAAGAGGACGCAGTTTAACCTACGTCCTCTACTATGAAAACAAATCCGACACAGTGCTTCACGAAAAAGAATGAGTTCGGATTTGCACTATTTGGTGGAGCATAGGGGATTCGAACCCCTGACCTCCACACTGCCAGTGT
>ENA-OZRI01000067-OZRI01000067.1-human-gut-metagenome-genome-assembly--contig:-NODE-67-length-18333-cov-5.481946_pt1 | contig 18333 bp, 19 predicted proteins | sample MGYA00243265_ERZ653937 | MGnify/ENA primary metagenome ERZ653937 (study PRJEB26926, sample SAMN06164566) | human gut metagenome | biome: ENVO:00009003; feature: ENVO:2100002; material: ENVO:00002003... | reverse complement strand
AGCATACTCACGCGGCTGAATTTGATACGCTGCGCTTTAATCAGCGTATCCCTAGAAAATAATACAGAGCCTCCGGAGCGCAATGCCCGGGGGCTTCTTCTATGCAAGCAGGTGGTGATATTGAATGACAAGAATTTAGTGCCGTTCATTGAACGAACAGAGAGTGAACAGAGAGAAATCCGGCAGGCAGGCGGCAGAAAATCCGGTGAAACGCGCCGCAGGAAAAAGGCGCTGAAATCTCTGATGAACGACCTGCTTTCCGGCGATATCGTGAACGACGAGATATACAACCGCACTATTGACATGGGCTGTAATGACCCGACCTACGGCGCGGCAGTAGTCGCGGCGATGGTACGGCAGGCGGCGCTCGGGGACACCAAGGCGTTCAATGCGATAGTCGACCTTATCGGCGAGGGCAGCTCCGGGGAGCGCGTGAAGCTCCAGAAGAAGCAGGTCGCGCTGCAGGAAAAGAAGCTCTCCGGCGAGGAGGAGCAGACACCGGACGACGGCTTCCTGTCGGCGCTGGACGGCTCTGCTGCGGGGGACTGGAACGATGAAAATTAAAGCAGTATTCAGGTTCAGACCGTTCTCGAAGAAGCAGCGGAAAGTTCTGAACTGGTGGTGCCGTTCGTCCCCGGTGCGGGACTACAACGGCATTATCGCCGACGGCGCTATCCGTTCCGGGAAGTCCGTCGCGATGTCGCTGGGCTTCGTTATCTGGGCTATGTCGGAATTCAGCGCCTGCAATTTCGCGATGTGCGGCAAGACTATCGGCTCGTTCCGGCGCAACGTGCTGTTCTGGCTGAAATTAATGCTGCGTTCCCGGGGGTATTCCGTTTCGGAACAGCGCACAGAGAACCTTGTGATAGTCCGGCGCGGCAGCATAGAAAACTACTTCTACGTTTTCGGCGGCAAGGACGAGCGTTCCCAGGACCTGATACAGGGTATCACGCTCGCGGGGGTGTTCTTTGACGAGGTCGCGCTCATGCCGGAAAGTTTCGTCAATCAGGCGACGGGGCGCTGCTCCGTGGACGGCTCGAAATTCTGGTTCAATTGCAATCCCGGAAGCCCCTCGCACTGGTTCAAGACAGGCTGGATAGATAAGCGCGCGGACAAGCGCCTGCTGTACCTCCATTTCACGATGGACGACAACCTGTCGCTGTCCGAAGCCGTTAAGGAACGCTACCGGGGCATGTACACCGGCGTGTTTTTCAAGCGGTATATCCTCGGTGAGTGGAAGTCCGCCGACGGCGTTATCTACCGCCAGTTCGCCGACGACCCGGAGAGGTTCATTCTCGACGATTTCCCGGCGGATATCTTCATCGGCACGATGGGGCTTGACTTCGGCGGGAACGGCTCGGCGCACGCTGGCTGTCTTGTGGGGATTACCCGGGGCTACCGCAGTATCGTCATTCTGGACGAGTACTACCGCAAGGAGATAATCGACCCCGGAACACTTACGGACGACGTCTGCGGCTTCGTTCAGCGCTCGCAGGGGCAGTGCAGGGCGGCTTCCATCTGGTGCGACAGCGCGGAAACCACGCTCATCAAGGGCATTCGTACTGAGGTGTATTTAAGGCGCATTCCGGTGGAAGTCCGCAACGCGCGCAAGGGCGAGATAATCGACCGTATACGCCTCTGTGACATGCTCATGAGCCAGGGCAGGTTCTTTATCCTGCGACGGTGCCAGCACACCATTGCGGCGCTGTCAGAGGCTGTCTGGGACAGCAAGTCCCCGGTCAAGGACAGAAGGCTTGACGACGGCACGACCAACATAGACAGCCTGGACGCGCTGGAATACGCCCTGGAGCCGCACGCGAACCGGCTCATAGAATTTGGAGGAACACATGAACGCAAATGACATAGCCGCCGCATTCGGGCAGAAGTTCAGCGGCACGGAATATTACAGCGCCTGCATAGATAAGTGGCTGAGAATTTACCGCAACGAGCCGGACTGGGAGCAGGTCGCAAAAGGCGGGCTTTTCTCCCGGGGGAAGCGCCAGCTCCTGCGGCTGAACATGGCAAAGGTACTGTGCGATAATCTCGCGGCGCTGACGTTCTCAGAGCAGTGCGAGATTACTCTTGACAGCCCGGAATATCAGAAATACATAAACGACGCGCTGAATGCAAACGGCTTCTGGAAGCAGCTGCCGGAGCTTCTCAGCAAGTCCTACGCGATGGGCGGCGCGGTGCTGAAATGCTACCTCTCCGACGGGAAGCCCAGGATAGACTACATCACCGCCGACAGGTTCGTCCCGGTGAGCTGGGACGGCTCGGGCGTGCATTCCGGCATACTTTCGGGGACTTACACCAAAGGCAGGGATTACTACCACCTGCTGGAATTCATGCAGCCGGGCAGGTCGGAATTCAGGCTGTTCAGGGCGGCTTCCGACAGCGAGGTCGGCGAGGAATGCCCGCTTGCGGAGATGTTCCCCGACCTGCAAAATCCGGTCGTGTACGAGGGCGGTGCGCCTGTTTTCGCGTATTTCAGGCCGTTCGTCAGCAACAATTCGGACTACGACACGCCCCTCGGAATGTCCGTCTACGCGAACTGTACGGATACGCTCCGGGCGCTCGACACGGTGTTCGACAGCTTCCAGCGGGAGTTCATTCTCGGCAAGAAGCGCATAATCGTGCCGAGTTCCTGCGTGCAGACCATCATCGACCCCGAAAAGGCTGAGCCGGTGCGGTACTTCGACGCGGACGACGAGGCTTTCATAGCGCTGCGGCATGAGGACGGCGAGAACCTCAAGATAACCGACAACACCACCGAACTCCGCATAGAACAGCACGTCAGCGCCATCAACGCGTATCTGAATATTCTGTGCATGCAGACCGGGCTGTCCGCCGGGACGTTCAGCTTTGACGTCCAGCAGGGAATGAAAACGGCGACGGAGATAATCTCGCAGGAAAGCAAGACGGCGCGCACCGTCAAGAACAACAAGAACCTGCTCACGGAAACAATAGAAACGGTCGTTCACGCGCTGGTGCAGCTCGGCGTGATGTCCGGCGCGGTTTCGCAGCAGGAATACAGCGTAACCGTCGGCTGGAACGACAACATCATCATCGACGACAACACGCTGATAGACAATAATATCAAGCTGGTTTCGGCGGGGCTGAAATCCAAGGTCAAGGCGATAATGGAAGTCCAGAAGTGCGATGAAGTCACCGCCCGGGAGGAGCTTGCGAGAATGTCGGAGGAAACAGGCGGCGGGGGTATGGCGGATTTCTTCGGCGGTGATGAAGCATGACCGCCCTCGAAGCGCTGAACCTCGCCGCCCCCATCGCCGACGCATACATGAGCGTTGAGGAACGCCTGCTTGTGCGGATAGTGCGGCAGATCTCCCTGAACGACGACCACCAGCTGAACGAAGCCAGCAAGTGGCAGATAAAACAGCTCGCGAAGCACGGCATGCTCCGTCAGGACGCTCACAAAATCATCGCGTCGGGTACGAAAGGCATTCCCGGGGACGTTGCGGAAACCGTCCGGCAGGCGATAGATGATACGCTTGCCGAGGACGGAATTCAGGGCATGTGGCATGATAAGCGGTTCGCCGAGAGCGCCGCGAACGCCGTCAGGCACTACCGCAACCAGGCTAAGGACGTGTACAATCAGGTCAACACCGTGATGAAGTACAAGGCTGAGAGCACGTTCGTGCGCGCGGTAAATTCCGTCGCGGAGAAGTGGACGCGGGAAATGCGCAGAGAGCAGGCTGAGATAGCCGACAAGCAGGGTGTCCTTGATATTCTGAACAGCAACACGGCTGCGGTCGTTTCCGGCGCAGAGAGCCGCACAAAGGCAGTCCGCACGACGATACACGAGATGGCGCAGAAAGGCATTCCGGCGTTTGTGGATAAGTCGGGGCGGGAATGGTCGCCGGAAGCGTACATCAACATGGATATCCGGGCGACGGTGAAGAATACCGCTCTGGAAGCGCAGTTCTCGACGATGGACAGCCTGGGGCAGGACGTGTTCGAGGTGAGTTCCCACCCCGGCAGCCGTCCGAAATGCCGCCCGTGGCAAGGGAAGCTGATTTCTCGCTCCGGGAAAACTACCGAGATAACCGACATCAACGGCAGGAAGCACAAGGTCATTCCGCTGTCGAAGACCAGCTTCGGCGAGCCTGACGGTCTTTTTGGGATAAACTGCGGGCATCGTCCGCGCGGGGTTTCCGACGGGCTGTTCCGGAAGTCCTCGGTCGAGTATGACGACGAGGAGGACAAGGAGCTCTACAACAAGGTCTGCAAGCAGCGTGAGCTTGAGCGAAAGGTGCGCAAGTCCAAGACAGAGGCGGATATGCTCGAAGCCGCCGGCGATACCGAGGGCGCAAAGGAAGTCCGCCGGAGAATGACGGAGCAGAACAAGGCGCTGAAGTCCTACTGCGACAGCAACGGGCTGAAATATCGGTCGGACAGGGTGAGGACTTACGGGAGCGTGAAGCCGAAACAGAATGAATCCGATTTTGCTGCGCATGAAAGCGAAATTGAAAAAGCTAAAACGGCAGGCAAAGGCGAGCACCCTCTGAATGTTCAGGCAATCAACACAAAGGAATACACGGAAAAGTATAACGGCATAGGCAAAAGCCGGGTTGTTGATACCAGTGTAAAGAATGAAGCTATTTCAATCATGAACCACAGGGATGGCACTTCCTTTGAGGATCTTGCATATATAGACAATAGAACCGGGGTGAGAAAATTCATTATAAACAATTCTGATACGCCCTATGGAGTAGCACATTCGCCGGAGTGCGATAAGTTTCTGAAGAATTATGACGGCGGACTTATTGCATTGCATAATCACCCTGGCGGTTCCAGACCGTCGTATTCAGACATCAGACTTGCGATAGGATACGATTACAAAACCGAGAAAATCGTATACAAGTCAATCGAAAAAAGCGTTATCGCGGGTCATAATGGCAAGGTTTATGTCATTGAGAATATAGCACATGACGAAAACATAGGCAAAGCCCTTGACAAATTGTATAATCAAGTATATAATTATTACGAAGGCATGACAGGGAACAAGGAATACGCTGCCGACAAAGCTCTTGACGCCGTTTATGCCAAAGGCAAGGAGCTTAAGGCGTTTACCGTAAAGGAGATGTGATATCATGGACGATCGTGATAATTTAATTCTTGATGAACTTTATACACCGCCGCACATCGACCTTAGCGATGAGCAGAAAGAAGAAATCAGGAAAACGTTGATTGAACTCGGTATAGAAACAGACCGCCCGTAAAGGGAGTTTATCAGACTATTGAAGGAGGCGTGTGGATTATGACTAGGCTTGACGGATATTGGTCAAAGTTTCCTGAATATTGGCACATCAATAACGGCAAAGTCGTTATTCACGACGACGCTCCGAAAGAGGTCAAGGAAAGCTATGAGCGCTATCTCAAACAGGCGGAAGCCGCTCGCAAGCGCGGAACACTGTGATTTAATAAACTAAGCACCCTGCACCAAACAGGGTGCTTTTTCATTCCAAACGGTGAACAAATCGTTCACCGTACAACCGAATAATCAAGCGCTATGCAGCAATGCACGGCGCTTTTTTCATGTCCGAAACACGCTGATGACGTAAAAAGCCCGCGCGGAATACAGTCATACGGACGTTAAACGGAGGTAACTATGGCAGACGAAACACAGACAACTCAGGCAACACAGGAGCAGGGCGGCGCTCAGACCGCCGGAGGGCGAGTGTCGCCTTCAAGTGATCCTACCACATCTACGCCCGAATCTGCGCAGGGGGCGGCAAAAACATTCACGCAGGACGAGGTCAACGACCTCATAAAATCGCGCCTTGAACGCGAGCGCAAGGGGCTTCCCGGCAAGGACGAACTCGCGGCGTTCCACAAGTGGCAGGACGACCAGAAATCCGCAGAGCAGAAGTCCGCGGAAGCTATCAAGGTGCAGTCAGACCGCGCGGACGCAGCCGAAAAGAAGGTTGCAGCCCTTGAAGCGAAGCTGCTGGCGGCGTCAAAGGGCGTAAAGCCCGACGCGGCGGACGACGTAGTAGCGCTGGCTTCGCTTAAAGTCAGCGACGACATGCCGCTTGAAAAGGCAATCGACGAGGTGCTGAAGAAGTATCCGCAGGCGACGCTCGCCCCCCAGTTTGCGGGAACGTCAGCGCCGACAACAACAGGGGTTCCCGGAGGGAATGGCGGTGCTTCCTGCTCAGGCGTAGAAGCCGCTTTCCTTGCAAAGAACCCCGGTATCAAGATCTGAAAGGAGATTTAATTTATGCATGAACATCAGGAACGCTACTCCGCCCTTGTTATGGCGAAGCTCCGCCAGGACAACGTACTCAAGGACGGCGTAGTATTCAACAACGACTATGAGGGCGACCCAAAGTCCGGCGCCGTCAAGATACCCGTGAGAGACCAGGAGGTCAAGGTCGGCGACTATGACCCCGTTAAGGGCGGCGACATAAGCGCCGGCGTGACTGTATACGAGACTTTTCCCATCACAAAGGACAAGTTCGTCAACGAACTCATAGATGGCTACGACGCCGCTTCCGTCCCCGACAACCTGGTCGCAGAGCGCCTTGACAGCGCCGGTTATTCCTGCGCCCAGACCATCGACAGCGACGGCGCGACCTGCCTGCTCGCCGGCGGCACCAAGGTGAGCATAGGCTCTGTGGACGCTTCTACGGTGTATTCTACGGTGGTTGACCTCCGCAAGCAGCTTTCCAAGGCTAACGTACCGAACGACGGCAAGCGCTACCTGCTCGCCACCCCCGACGCCTATGCAGCTCTGCTGAAGTGTCCGCAGTTCACCGACGCTTCCAACCTGGCTGAGAACGTCAAGGAGACCGGTGCGGTCGGCAAGATCGCAGGCTTTTCTGTCCTCGAATGGAACGACGACACCGCCGGGCTTGCGTTCATCGCTGGCCACCCGAAGTTCGCCACCCGCGTCAACGAGTGGAAGGTCCCCGTTGCGCTGAACGACCTCAAGGACGGCACGCACATCGGCGCTTCCGCAGTCCAGGGGCGTATGGTCTACGACCACAAGGTGCTTCGCAAGCAGGCAGTACTTGCGGTGTACATGCTCGGCGTGCTCACCCTGACACAGGGCAAGCTGGCTTCCGGCAAGTGCAAGATAACCGTCGCGGAAAGCGCTACCGACAGCTTCTGCTACCGTGTGAACCCGGCTAAGCGCGCCGTCGAGGGCGAGGACTTCACCAGCGGTGCTGCATTCGTTTCCGGCACTACCGAGATAACCTGCGCCGTCGGTGACACCGTTGAGATAATCGACCTGGACAGCAACAAAAAGGCGGTAAAGGTCGGCTACATCACGATAGCATGACGGTCACGGCTGAGTATTACTCCGAGAACTGGGGCGACTGGGCTGATACCGGGGAGCTTACAGCCGCCCTCAGGCGTGCGGAGATAATCGTAGACCGGGAGATATTCCCCTCGGGGTATACGGTGTCCACCGTGCCCGGAACGTGGCGTACAGCGGCGCAGAATGCGGTCTGTGCGCAGGCGGAATTTATCCTCGAAAACGGCGGCGTTCCGGCGCTTTCTGAAACCACGGACGGCGGCTCGGTGTCCCTCGGGAAGTTCAGTTATTCCGGCGGTTCTTCCGGCAGTTCCGGAGGTTCGGCGGTGAATTCGCTGTGCGCCCAGGCTCTGGCGCTGCTGGAGCCCACCGGACTGCTTTACAGAGGGGTGAGCCTATGAGACCTATCCCGCGTTCGCTGCTGATACATTCGGCAAAGCTGTACGAAGCCCGGGAGAATTCCTGGCAGGAGCAGGAACTTGTCGAACTTGCGGAGCTTACGCATATCCGCGTGGAGCCTGCCAGCAAGATGATAGTCACGCCGGACAACCGCTCAGTCACGCTGACTGCAACGCTTTTCTACGACTGCCGCAACAGCCTGCCGACTGTGGAGTTCAAGCCGGGGTACATAGTCGACTTCGACGGTAAGCGATACCGTGTCGAAACCGTCGAAGTCCTCTACGATAAGCAGAAGCTACATCACCTGGAGGTGGGATTGTGCCTGTAAGTATCAACATCAATTCCGCGCAGATAGCTATGAATATCCGTGCTGCAGCAGATAAGGCGGTGGGAATTACCGCGCAAACAGTGCTTGACGACTGCAACAAGTACGTTCCGGAAGATCAGGGAGCGCTTGTTGACAGTTCGAATATCCACAGCGATATCCAGCACGGAAAGCTTGTGTGGAGCACTCCGTATGCGCGGTATCTGTACCACGGCGTTCTCATGGTGGATCCGAAAACCGGCTCTGCCTGGGCGCGGGAGGGTCAGACGAAAGTCAGGCTTTCGCCGGAAGTACAGCTGAAATTCGACAAGCTGAAAAACCCGAAAGCAGGCTCTCACTGGTGCGAACGCGCCAAGTCAGACCACGGTACTGAATGGCAGGAGATATACGAAGCAGCATTCAGGAGGGAGATGAACAAATGACGGCGCAGTTACAGGCAGTCGAAGCTTTCCGGGCTTTTGCGGAGGAAACAACAGGGCAGCCGGCGTCCGTCGGGCTTCTTTCGACCGGGGAGAGCATTGCAATGCAGGTGGTGACAGGTTCCCGTGAGTTCACCTCTCTCGACCTCGCAAACCGGCGCGCGGCGCTTTCCCTCGACATTCTGGCAAAATTTAAGAAACAGGAGCGGGCTTACGGTTACCTCTGCGAGATAGCCAACGCCTGCGATACGGCTCAGCTCGGTGCGCCTGCGGTAAACGCAGAAGTCCGCAGCGAGCCTTTATTCGTAGGCAGGGACGGCGAATACTGGATATATTCGCTGTCCGTCAGCCTGCGGACTTTGATTTAATTCGGAATTATGAATTCGGAATTCGGAATTGCGGTGTCGCTTCGCGACGTATTCAAAATGGATACAATCGGAAATACACCGCGACAGCGGTACATTAATTCCGAATTAAGAATTCCGAATTCCGAATTTTTCGACTGAAAGGAGAAAAATATGCCCCAGACATTACCCAAGGTCGCGGGCGTTGAACTGAACCATGCCGTAAAGGCGTTCATCAACACCACCCCCGAAGCAAGCGGGAGCGCGACATACAAATCCCTGTGCAACGCATTCAAGAATATCGCTACCGCGCTGAACGAGGTCGTGTATTCCGCGTCCTACCTCAGCGACGGTGGATACAGCTCCAGCACGGTGACTGGCTTTGCGCCGACGATTACGCTGCAGGGGGACTTCATGGCGAGCGACCCCGTGTGCGCTTACCTCGACAAGATACAGTGGGAGCCTGGCGCCGCGAGAGTTACCGACATCAAACTGAACCGCAACGGGCAGATAATCACCTGCCCGGTAACGCTCACGCAGATAGCTATCGCAGGTGGAGAAGCCACCGCGCCGAATTCCGTTACGCTGGTGATAACCATGAACGGCAAGCCCACCGTCGAAACGGGCACCCTGGACGACACCGGGGAAAAGACGATTTAACAGAGACACACCGACCGGGGCGCATGCTCCGGTCTTTTCTGAAAGGAGAATACCATGCAGATAAAAAGGACCGAGAAAATACGCGACACGCTGGAACTGTGCACCGAGCAGGGGGAAGTCCGCGAGAAGCTTGAGTTCACCGTGGACATCGACGCCATCGCGGGCGAATTCCGCAGGAACCTCACCGATATCACGAGCGCTGAGCAGGCGCTGAAAAAGGCTGCCAGCGACAAGGACTACAGCGCCGCGTATGAGCAGTACGGTAATGCAGTCCGCGGGGTGTTCGCGGTGTGCTTCGGAAGAGAGAATGCAGAGCGTATCTGCGGTTTCTTCGAAGGGAATTACATCGAGATGTCCGTTGCGATAGTTCCGTACATTTATGACGTGATACTCCCCCGCGTGAACGAGTGCATTTCCCGTCGCCGGGAGCAGCTCAGGGGCATTTACCGCAAGGGGAAGAAACTGCATTGAAGCTTTACGAAACATTCCCCGACCGTATCACCGTTGACGGGCAGGAGTTCCGGCTGACGCTGTATTTCGACCGCGTTCTGCGCTTCCTCTCTCTGCTGGAGGATAAGTCCTGCACAGCCGAGGAAGTCACGGAAGCGGGCTTTTCGTGGCTCGTGGACTGTCGCAGGAATATTCCCATCGACATGCAGAACCGGGTGCTGCAGCGCGTTGTAGCAGATATCATCACTCCGAAGCGCAGGCGGCTGAATTCCCGCAGACCGCAGCAGAAGTGCGTTGACTACGATTTCGACGCAGCGGAGATATATGCGTCCTTCTGGCAGGCTTACGGCATGGACCTTGTCCGGCAGCAGGGGAAGCTGCACTGGTGCGCATTCCAGGCGCTGTTCGACGGTCTGCCGGACGATACGCCGATACGCCGTATCATGCGCATTCGCACGGAGGAGATACCCCCGCTCACCCGCAGCAACGCAAAGCAGATACAGTCACTGACGGAGCTGAAAACGCTTTACCGGCTGCCCGATACCGGTGGGAATTCCGACAGCGGCGCCGGGTGGGACGGGCTGTTCAATATGATGTTGGCTAAGGCTAAGGAATAGGGGTGATTTTACGACAGTAGGCGGAGATGTTAATTTTAGCATTAGAGCGGATAGTTCACAGCTTGAAACGGATTTGAACACGGCGGTGAACCGAGTTTATCATGCGGCTGAACAGTCGGAAGCAGCTGCCGACAGCATAGGTCAGTCCGCTGAGCGAACCGCAGGAACTACCACCGAAGCCATAAACAAGACGACCGAGGCAGGCAAAAAAGCTGGGGAAAAGCTCACCGCAGCGTTCGGGGCTATCGGCAAGGCAGCCGCAGCCGCAACCGCAGCTGTTGCCGGAGTTTCCGCAGCGATAGGCACTGCCGCCGTGAAATCTGCGGACGACCTCGACAAAGCCGTGAAGCGCGCCACTACCGCCACCGGTGCAGGCGCGGAAGCTGCTGAAAAATACGCCGAGGTTATCAGCAATGTTTACGGCGACAACTTCGGCGAGAATTTCGACGACATTGCAGCGAGCGTATCTACTATTACGCAGAACCTGGGTGAACTCGATGAGCAGCAGCTCACCAACGTTACTGAAAGCGCCTACGCATTGCAGGACGCCTTTGACATGGGCGTTGACGAGAGTTCCCGCGCCGCAAAGGCAATGGCGGAAAATTTCGGTATTTCTGCGGAAAAGGCATACGACTACATCGCAAAGGGTGCGCAGGACGGTCTGAACTACTCCGGGGAACTGCTGGACAATATCAGCGAGTACTCCGTGCAGTTCAAGAAGCTGGGCTTCTCAGCGGACGACATGTTCACGATATTCGCGCAGGGCGCAGAGAACGGCGCCTGGAACCTCGACAAGATAGGCGACGCGGTAAAGGAATTCTCTATCCGCGCTATCGACGGCTCCGACACCACCAAAAAGGGATTTGAAGCGCTGGGCTTCGATGCCGAGGACGTCGCTGCGAAGTTCGCTGAGGGCGGTGAAACGGCGCGGGCTGCATTCAAGACGGTGGTTGACGCGCTCGGGGAAATGGACGACCCGATAAAGCAGAACGAAGCCGGTGTGAACCTCTTCGGCACCATGTGGGAGGACCTCGGCGCTGACGCGGTCAGGGCTCTCGGAGATATCTCCAACAGCGCATACGACTGCGCGGGAGCAATGGACGAGATAAAGGAAGTCAACTACAGTTCTCTTTCCGACGCGCTGGGTGGATTACAGCGGCAGGTGGAACTGCTGATACAGCCCCTGGGCGACAGTCTTATCCCGGTTATCTCGGACGTTATCGACGGGCTTTCCGGCATGGCTGACGAGGTGATACCGGAACTGCTGGACGCGATAACTCCGGTGCTCGAAAATCTCACGCCGCTGATAGAGCCGCTGCTGGAGCTTGTTTCATCGGTGCTGCCGCAGCTGGTGGAACTCATCACGCCTGTGACAGAGGTGCTTTCCGGGCTTATTCAGACGATACTTCCCCCGCTGACGGAACTCATCGGCGGAAGCCTGCTGCCGATGTTCATGGAGCTTGCCGAGTGGTTTGAAGAAAGCATGTTCCCGATAATCGAGCAGCTGATAGGCTGGCTCACAGAAAGTTTCATGCCGGTGCTTGAAGAAGTACTGAACGAACTCATGCCCCCGATGATGGAGACACTGGAAGCGCTCACGCCGCTCCTGCAGACGCTGCTTGATATCCTGCTGCCGATACTTGACATGGTGCTGCAGCTCATTGACCCGATACTGCAGCTCATTTCCGAAGCGCTGGCGCCGATGATATCGGAACTGCTCATGCTGATAAACGATATCCTGACGCCGCTGATGCCGCTGATACAGCAGATAGTCGTGTTCCTGAAAAACACGCTCAGCAACGGGCTGACTTACATCACGTCCATGCTGGGGAACGTGTTCACCTATTTCAAGAACATATTCCACAATATCCGTGAAATGCTCGGGGGACTGATAGACTTCATCACGGGCGTGTTCACCGGCAACTGGGAAAAGGCATGGCAGGGAGTTCAGAAGATATTCAGCGGTATCTGGAACAACATAAAATCCGTAGCGGAACTGGTCGTAAACGGTATCCTGGATATCGTGAACGGCTTCATCAGCGGCATAAACAACGTGTTCGGCTGGCTCGGCGTAAAGATAGAGCCGCTGAAACATGTGGATTTCACCGCAGACGACGCGGAGGAACAGGCAACGCAGGCTGTGGAAAGCTACAACGGAAACCAGACTGCAGGCGGCTGGCGCAACGCAGAATACGCGCGGCAGGCCGGGTACACAGCCGGCGGCACGAAGTACAACAGCGCTTCCTGGCAGAACACGGAATACGCAGAAAAGGCGAATGCGGTCACTGCAGCTTCCAGCGCGCCGACGATAGAGCCGGTGGCTTTCAAATCCTACACCCCGACGGGCGACAGCAAGACCACAAAGGGCAGTTCATCGTCCGGTTCGGGCAAGAACAGCACAGTCGTCAGCGTGACTTCATACGTCCCCACCATGTGGGACAGCGACCAGACTGCCGCGCTGAAATCCCTCATCGGCAGGGACGTGCTCGGAAAGACCACGACCGCACACCAGATAAACGACCTCACAGGCGTTCTTTCATCGGGCAGGGAAAGCACTTCCGCTTCCACCGAAACGAACCTTGCGGACGTGATAAACGCGATAACAAGGCTGCAGCGCAAGGTCGAGAGGATAGAAAGCGCATTCGGAAACATGACGATAGCGCTCACAGCCGACGACCTCACCATAGGCAAGGCGTGCGTGCGGGACTGCAACGCGATGGCGAAGCGTTCCGGCAAATCACCGTTCAATTTCTAGGAGGGCATATGAAAATCAAAATAGGCGACGGCACGACCATGCTTGATATCAGCAAGTTCATTCAGCCGCCGAGTATCGACGATACATTCCGGAGCCAGTCAGTGAACAAAACGCTGAATGGCTCCCTTGTCGTTGACCGCATTTCGGAGCTGACAAAAAAGCGCATTGCGATACAGCTTCCGATGATCACCCTTGAAAAGTGGACGGAAATAAAGCAGGTGATCACCCCCATCACGTTCAAGGTGCAGGTCGATGACAAGGAATACACCATGCACCTCGACGGCGACACACTGCCGACCCCGGTGCTTTTCGCGGACGGTGAAAACATTATGTGCAGCGACATTTCGCTGACTTTCGAGGAGATGTGACATGCGGGAAGTAACAAGCGAATACCTGGAGCAGGTCCAGGGGGCAGGGCGGCAGTTCGGGTTCCAGGTCAAGGTTTACGGCAATGCCGCAGAACCTGCCACGCTATGGCTCGGGGACATCATCAGCATTGATGTCCTGCGGAGTATTTCCGACAAGCTGCAGCTGGGGGCGTGCCTGTCCGACAAGCTTACGCTGCAGACCAGCGCTACCACGCTGTTCGGAGGCAAGGGCAAGAAAATAGAGGTGTATTACCGCTGCACGGCGCCGGTGCTGCCCTGGTCGAAGCTCGGCACGTTCTACGTTGACAGTTCTGTCACCAGAGAGGGCGTGACCGCAGTCACGGCATACGACATGATGAACCGGCTCGGCAAGAAAATGAGCTGGGTGGACACCAGCAAGGCGACCGCGCCGACATTCCCCTGCAAAATGCAGCAAATGCTGAAATACATCTGCGACCGCTTCGGCTTCACGACTGATTTCACCTGCGAGGATATCACGGTCGAGAAAGCCCCCGACGGCTACACCGCGCGCGAGATCATCAGCTATATAGCGGCAAGCCACGGCGCGAATGCGCGCTTTTCCCCGTCGGAGGTACTGAGGTTCAGCGGTTATACGCCGGTCGATAAAACGATAGAGCACGGGCGCTGCTTTTCCTTTGACAGCGGGGAAAATTTCACCGTGAACGGGCTGCTTTTCAGCAAGGACGACAGCACCAAAATCTATATTGACGACAGCGCCGGGGAATACGACGAGGACGCGGAGGGCGTTGTCGAGGTGTTCGATCCGTTCGCTACGGTAGCGATATCCGAATATGCTTGGGGCAAGCTCGGGAACCTGAGCTACAGCGCCATATCGCTGGAAATGCCCGCAGAAAACATTCTGGAGCCGGGGGACGTGTTCACGGTTCGGGAAGCCGACGGCACAGAAAGGACTGCGATCGTGATGGAACAGCAGCTTTCCGTGAGCTGCTCCGACGGCTTTGTCGAGAAGATCTCCTGCGACGCCGAAAGCAAGAACCAGACCAGAAACTCCGAGAACCGTGCCGAAGCTACTGAAAAGAAAGCCAACGGTTCCGGCAACGCCTACGCGACTTTCCGCGTCGCGAACCAGTCAGCGGTGAAGTACGACAAGATAGAACGCGGGCTGCTTTCGGTGGATTTCTCGGTGGACAGTGCGGACAGCGACGTGCTTTTCAGCGGGAACCAGCTTTGCACGGCTTCCGGCGCGGGGACTGCTGAGTTCATTTACAAGGTGGACGGCGCGGTGCAGGACTTCAAGCCGGCGCAGTATCTTCCTGCGGGGAAGCATGTAGTCCCGCACATCTTTCCGATGAACCTCACTGTGGGCAAGCATAATTTCGCGGTGTGCTTGCTTTCGCAGGACGGGACCGGGCTCACCGCTGCGGGTGGGCTGCTGGGGGCGCTTTCCGGCATCATCTCTGGAATTCGCGAGCAAACGCCCCCGAACGACGACCTTGTGCTGCATTTCAGCGGGCTTCCTGCCGGGGAGCTCACCCTCGCGCAGAACATGATAGCTTCCTCCTCCGCGAAAAAATACGTGGACTGGGGCGACGGTTCCGACATCGAGGAAAGCACCGCGAACGCGACTGTTTCGCATACTTACAGCGCTGCCGGGGACTATGTAGTCGCCATAAAGACCGACGCGCTAAACTTTGGTCGCGACAGCATCGGCGCCGGGCAGAACTCGTTCATAGGGACGGCTGCCGCGCAGTACCTCACGCGTATCTATTTCCCGGACAACGCCGCTATCGTCAACTTCTACGGAGCGAACGACCTGCCGAACCTCGAAACGCTGGTGTTCGGCAACGCTGCAACGACTATCCGCTGGGGGTTCGGGACTCAGCAGAACAAGATAACAAGCCTGCTGCTGCCTGAAACCGTGCAGAACGTTGGTTTCTCACAGCTGAACCGCACCGGAATAATCTCGCTCATCATTCCCCGGAACGTGTCCGGCTGGAACGCCACAAGTGCGCCTGCGACCATGAAGGAATTCTACACCTATAGCGCGGCAAATATTGCATTAAGCTCCGCAGGGCTTGAACGGCTGACTATTGGCGGTAATGCCACCGCGACCGGAGTGTACAGCTCAAAAAAACTTGTCAGCGTGAAGTTCCCTGCGCCGAGCAAGTTGACAAATGTAGGAAGTTTTTCAGGGTGCTCGGCGCTTTCGGATATCGTTCTGCCCGCTTCGGTGACGAGTATCGCGTCGTTTGAGAACTGCTCGGCGCTGCCGGGGATAAACATTCCTGCCGGAATTTCGGAGATAAAGAACAACACGTTCAAGGGCTGTTCCTCGCTGGCTTCCGTGCTGGACTGCTCAGGGCTGACGGCTATCGGGAACTACGCGTTCCAGGGGTGCGCGGCGCTGAGTGACATCACGTTCCCGGACGGGCTGACTTCCATCGGTATCAGCGCGTTCAGCGGCTGCAGCAGCACGTTTTCCCCGGGAACGCCGTCAGGACTGGCTTCTGTAGGCGCGAGCGCGTTCATGAACTCCGGCATAACAGATTTCGTTTTTCGTTCGGACTGCTCTGTAGGCAAGAGCGCGTTTTTTGGTTCCAGGCTGAGCGACCTTACCGTCGAGGACGGCGTGACGACTATTCCGGAAAACTGCTTCCAGAATACAAAGTCCCTGGGCAGCGTGGCATTCCCCGGGAGCCTTACAACCATCGCAGCGAGCGCATTTGCCGGTTCCGGGATCACGGACGTTTCTTTCGGGGATAGCGCGCTGTCCATCGGCAATTACGCGTTCGCGGAGACGGCGCTGAGCAAGGTGACTATCCCGTCCGGCGTTGTTTCGGTGGGCAGGGAGGCGTTCCGGGCAAGCGCGTTAAAGCAGCTCAGCATAAGCGATAATCCTGGTGTGGATACGGGTGCATTCAGGGACTGCCTGTCGCTCACCAGCGCGAGCATGGTGGCGTTAAAAAGTATTCCGGCTTTGGCGTTTTCGGGGTGCTCCACCCTGAGTTCGGTTCAGCTGGGTGCGGGAATTACCATAGGCAGTGGCGCATTCACCGGGTGCGGGTTCACGGCGCTGAGCCTTGTTTCCCACCTGGCTGAATCCGGGGGAACCACGACCTACGGCGGCAAGTACGCCATTGGCGCGGGGGCATTCCAGAGCTGCGCGCAGCTTGAATTCGTGGACGGTCGCGCATACAAGTGGAATGTAGGTCTGAAATACACCGAAAGCAGCTACGACAGCGACAGCAGGACCTGGAGTTCCACAACAACAGACCTAGGTCTGCAGGAGGATGGGCGCGGTATCTACGACCTGCTTGAAGCGACCGAGGACAGCGTATTCAAGGGGACAAAGCTGAAAGAGATTTCCGACTACCCGAAGCCGGATAATGTCATCACTGACACTTATAAGAAGGTTTATTCAGTTTATCACTATAAGAAAAATTGACGGAGGGAAAAATGCGAATAGTAGACGAACTCCTGCAGCCTGCCAGGGAGCAGGAACTTGTTTCCCAGGCACACATCGAAAACATAGACATGCTCCACCGCATTATCGAGCGTTTCGGTAAGTACGGGGGAACTGCCGAGGGCGCCGCGAAGATACTTGAAAGGCTCGAGGCAGAGGAAAGGCAGCTCAACGGGAGTATCGACAAGCTCGTCGATTACCGCGCGAGGGCGCTCAGATACATTGAGCGCATTCACGGGGAAGAGCATGCGGTCATTTTCAGGTATTACATATCCGGTGAAACGTGGGACAAAATCGCGGAAAAGACGTTTATGTGCATTCGGCGCGTGTATCTGCTCCGCAGGTCGGCTCTGAAAAAACTCGAGAATTTGTATCTGAAAGGACTTGACGAATGAACACTGAGATAATAGTAGCGCTCATCGGCGCTGCAGTCACGCTTGCGAACGTTGCGTTTACCAGTCTGACTACCAGGAAGCACCGCAGAAACGAACGCACGGAGCAGCTCGAGGCAGGCGTGCAGTGTCTGCTGAGAGCTGAGATAATCCGGTCGCACGAGAAGTACACCGAGCGCGGGAAGTGTCCCATATACGCCCGGGAAGCGCTCGCCAAAGCGTACAAGGCTTACCACGCGCTTGGTGGAAATGATGTCGCGACAGACCTTTACAACGAGATAATGGAGCTTCCCAACAGCTGAGAAGACAAACGACCCGGGGCATTGAACGCTTCGGGTCGTTTTTTATTGCAGTTTTCAGAAAGAAGCCCCGGACAAACGCCCTGGGTCCATTTAAGGAGAATGGCTGTCTCCTATGCAAAGAAGGAGCGATTTGGGCAACACCCCTTGAAAATATAATAGCATATTCGGCGGCTTTTTTCAAGGACATTGCAGGACATCTTTTTGTGCGTAAAGAATTTTTTTTGCGATAATTCGGGGATTTTTCGGGGATTAAAACAAAAGAACCGCATTGCAATGCGGTTCTTTGACATTATGGTGGAGATGGGGGGATTCGAACCCCTGACCTCTTACATGCGAAGCAAGCGCTCTCCCAGCTGAGCTACACCCCCGGATATCATTTATTTTATCACAACAAGGGCGTAATGTCAAGTACCGCGAAAGAAAAACCGGGCAGAAAACCCGGTTTTTGTTATGGGAACCTCTAAAAACCGGGTTGAAAAGAGAAAATGGGTAGAGTGCGCCGAATGCGATGAAAGCCGACGAAGTAAGGCTGTATGCCTTACGAGGAGGTTTGAAGAAGCAGGCGGTGTGCTATA
>ENA-OZRI01000064-OZRI01000064.1-human-gut-metagenome-genome-assembly--contig:-NODE-64-length-18689-cov-5.093002_pt1 | contig 18689 bp, 16 predicted proteins | sample MGYA00243265_ERZ653937 | MGnify/ENA primary metagenome ERZ653937 (study PRJEB26926, sample SAMN06164566) | human gut metagenome | biome: ENVO:00009003; feature: ENVO:2100002; material: ENVO:00002003... | reverse complement strand
AATCAAGCCCTGCATCATCTTCTTGTGAGTAGTCCTCCGGCTTTTCATCCATTTGCTCGATATATTGGATGCTTGGAGCGCATATAATCGCACCTGCCGATTCACCAATCATCAGTTTTCCCTTTGCCAATTCTTTCTTCAACAGCTCATCCGTTCCCGTTTTACGGAGCTGGTCTATAAGGAAAAAAGAATTTCCGCCGGTAAAATATATCACATCCGCATCTTCAAAAACAGACTGTATCGTTGAATAAGCCTCCGTTGAAATATCAATTTCAGTTACGATTGCTCCCAACTTTTTGAATAATTTTCGAGCCGAGCCGACATAACCGGTGTAGCCTTCACGCAGCGAAGCTGTTGGAATAAATGCGACTTTTTTATTTTCAATTTCTTCCTTTATCAGACTTCCTACACTTGAAAAGTGCGAACATAAAAACAGTTTCATCAATATTCTCCTTTATATATAAATTTCGATTTATCAAGCAGATAATCTATTCTTTATAATTCATTATACCATACATTCCCGCTTTTTTCAATCACTTTTCCACAAGATGAATCCACCTATTGACAATACGACCTCGCGGTGTTATAATATAAATGAACAGTTGTATAAAATGTAACCGCCGCTTCTGCGGTGTTTTTTACGAGTATAAGTTAGCTTTATCTAACACATTTTTTGAGGTGATAAAAATGTTGATAACAATAGCTGCGGCAGCAATGGTAATGGCTGCGTATTTCCTACTTTTGTACGGAGGTGTCGGATTCATTCAGGACAAGAGGTTTTTCGGCTCTGCTCACAAGGACGTTCTGGCTGTTATCCCCGATAAAAAGCCAGAGAGATTCCGCGGTGCGCATATCGTTGGCGGGGTAATAATAGCGGTTTCGTTTCTGCTGTTTGCGGGCGCTCTTGTTCTGAGCGTCTGGGACGGAGTGAGGAATGGTTTCAGCTTCTGGGGATTCTTCGGCAGGTTCATTGCGGTGCTTTATGTCATGGAGATCTACGATATTTTGTTCTTCGACTGGTGCCTGCTCTGCCATTCGAACTTCTTCCCGTACTTTTATCCTGAAATAAAAGGAATAGTCGGACCGCATATGTTCGGATACAACAAAAAGCAGCATTTTCTGCATTTTCTTATCTACATTCCCTCCTGCGCCATAGCCGCATGGATATGCACGCTGTTACACTGAAATAATACGAAACGAGGTAGTCATAATGAAATACACAGGAATGCCGTGTGGTATGTGGGCGATGTTTTCTGGGTCGTTCTGCAAGCAGCTCACCGATATTTTCGGCTTGGACAAGGGTACTGCAAAGGCAGTAAAATCAGCCGCAAAGCCGGAATATAAGCGGATAATCGAAAAGCTTCCGGAGTTTGAAAAGGGTGACCGCTTCAAAATGAATATCGTGAACTGCGCATTACTGTGCGCGTTCATTCTGCATATGCCGGAACGTCCCGATGTGGACAGGCTCACCGAGTATTTCGCAAAATCAATGATGATTCCAGTTATGCGCTGGTTCTGCCGCAAGAGCGGAAAGAACAAATTCACCGAAAAGGACATCGCCGGAATGAAGCAGACCGCCGCATTCAGAGCCGCCGACCGAAACCCCTATTCGTGGAACATGGAGTTCTATCCCTACGAGGATGACAGCGGCTATGAGGCGCGTTTCTCCTGCTGCGGGATATGCACGCTCACAAGGGAACTGGGACTGTTCGACCTTGTTCCCGCCATGTGCAGGCTTGACTACACGATGGCGGAAGCCGGAATGACCGCCGATTTTGTCAGGGAATACACCCTCGCCTCCGGCGGACCTTACTGCGACTGTGGCTACAAAAAGAAAAATTGACCGCAGTGATTTCAAATAAATTAACATAGGAAAGGGGCAGTCAAGGCTGCCCCTTAATTGCGTTAAATCAAACGGAATATTTCGTTTTACACAAGCTTTCCAATCAGATAATAAGCGCCGCCAATGATCAGGGAAAGGGGTATCGTCATGATGATCAATTTCGGCATTTTGAGAGCTTTCAGCTTGGGGTCATGCCAGGTATACGATAAATCTTCCGTTCCCTTGATCATCCACCATGAGGACATTGCGACCCAGAGTGTATCGATCACGAACCAGTCGAAGAATTCCTGACCGATAAAAAGCACGTAGAACTGCCATACGCAGTCCCAGTAGCTTACAGCACCGTTTATTAAAACGACCATGATGAACGGAATGATGATATCTGCCGCTATCAGAAGAATATAAGCAGCATTGCGCCGCCTTTTGAGCTGAGTTTCCGTTATCAGTCCCAGCTCCAGAAATCGCTGCTGCATCTGCTTGGGATAGAAAAAAGCCGTGCCTATTGGTCCTTTTCTGGCGACAAAAATCGCCATATAAACTGCGAGAAATATCCAAAGTACAATGATTTCTAAAATTATTTTGACTGCCATGATACCTGCTCCTGTTCAGTTTTTGATTTGTCGTGTAGAATGTCAGCCTCAGCCGATAATGCTGTTTTCGATGAACCATGCGGCTAATTCCTCAGAAATACTTTCAATGCCTGTAAAATCAGCCTTTGGATTTTTCTCATCGTATCCGGGCAATGCAGGGATAATTACATGAAAGTCTTTTTCCAACAGTGGAATCACATATTCGTAAAAATCCCACATTACCACAGACGGATGTATCAGAACAACAGTCTTTTTATTGTCTTTTCCATATTCGTAAACTGTCATTGTTTCTTATTCCGCCTTTCCTGCGGTCGTTATTTCGTGACCCATTCATGCAGCGCAGCCGAGAGTCTTTTATCTATGTCCTTTCTTGCGGCTTCGCATTCATCTGGGTGTTCCTTAGCCGAGCGGAATATAAAGCGCATGACGAATTTCAGACCCACCGGAAGCGCAAGCCTGAGCATGGATTCGGGCAGCACAAAATGTGTGCCGTACTTATACGAAACGGCTTCGACCCCGCACTCGTGAGGACGTTCTTTGAGCCTTTGTTCCATGCGCCTGACATATTTGCCTGCTTCCCAAAAACTATCATCGTCTGCGCCTATGAGAATCAGCTTTCCCTTTATATTCTCGATTTTGATCATTTCCTCCTCAGTATGCTCGCGGTTCTTTTCGGAATCTATGAAGATCCAGGTCGAACGCAGAATATCTCCTGACCCTTTCGTTTCCTCCGCGATTTTTTCCCAGTACATCGGGTGCTCGTAAACGAACGGCATATATGCGAGTGGCTTTCCGCGGTAGGAGAGCGTAGAGGTTCCGGGCACGGGCCACTCCTTGCAGCCGTCCTTTTTTCCCTGCTCGAATCCCTGCCATATGAAATCGCTGGCTGTCAGCCCGAACGTCAGCGTGATCTCCGGAAAATAGGAAGCCGCCGCCAGCGATTCCATTCCCGCCGTGCTCATTCCCATAATGCCGACTTTTCTGTTTCCGTGGGACATCAGCCACTTGATAGCTGTTTCTATCCTTTCAAGCGGACAATTTACATGACTGTAATTGTGCTTCCCCGGGGATATGCACAGCACGTTTACGCCGTTCCGGTGCAGCCATTTTGCGCCGCACTTCGCCATGAAATCATTTGGGTCATCTCCGAAAAGACCTATCATAGCGCAGTCCGCGCCGTTCGGATTTTCATAATATGTGCCATAAAAGCCGTCTTTTTCTGGTTCGAGGAATATTTTTTTCATTGCCGTGACCTTTCATCTGATTTGTATTTTGTGAGTTATATTTAGCTAACTTGCGGGTTCGATTTGATTGGTTACGATATACTAACTCCGGAACTATTATATCACATAGTTCAGCTTTTTTCAACCTCTTTTGCAATTAAAGTTTTGCTTTCAAGCAGAAATGGCGCAGATAATGAACTGATTCAGCCCTTGTTTTATATCATTCGGGTATAACCAACATATTCATCTCACAGTTTACACATGGAATTCGAAGTGATATAATATCCTCAGAACGAAAAGCGCTGAGTTCTCAAAGACAACAAGGAGACAACAGAACATGGATCAACATGAAGATTTCCTCGGCAGAATAAGGTATCCCGGATACCGCGACAGGATAATGTCAGCAGAAAAGGCGGCGCAGTTCATCAGACCCGGAATGACTCTCGGCGTCAGCGGATTCACCATCGCGGGGTATCCGAAAGCGGTCGCGGGGGAGCTTGCCAAGCGCGCAAGGAGCGGCGAAAGGCTTGACCTCACGGTATATTCCGGCGCTTCCCTTGGCGAGGAATTTGACGGCGAGCTTGCAAGGGCGGGCGCTCTGAAAGCAAGAATGCCGTACCAGACCAACAAGGACCTGCGCAATTCCATAAATGCCGGAAAGATTTCCTACCATGATGTCCCGCTCGGGCAAATGCCAGTGTGGGTCAAGAACAATTTCCTCAACCACATTGACGCTGCGATAATTGAAGCGGCGGCAATAGACGAGAACGGCAACATAATCCCCACAACATCGGTCGGGACTTCGAACATCTACGCTGAGTACGCGGACAAGATCATCATCGAAGTGAACACCTACGTTCCGCGCTGCATTGAGGGAATCCACGATGTGTACTCTCCGGAGCGCCCTCCGCACACGCAGCCTATCCCGATAACAAAGGTCAGCGACCGCATAGGAACGCCGTTCATAAAGTGCGACCCCGCAAAGGTAGTCGCGGTTGTCGAGAGCAGTATTCCGGACAACGGCAGGACGGTTTCTCCGGTGGACGACGAGTTCCGGCAGATGGCGGACAACCTCATCGGATTCCTGCACAGCGAGGTGGATCGCGGCAGGCTCTGCAATCCGCTCCCTCCGCTTCAGGCGGGAGTTGGCAGCGTTTCGAACGCGGTGCTCCAGGGACTTGCGAAATCGGATTTCGAACATCTTACGGTGTATTCCGAGGTGCTCCAGAACTCGATTTTCGACCTCATTGACGCAGGAAAGGTGGATTTCGCCTCCGGCACTTCGCTCACTATTTCGTGGGACAAGCGCGATGAATTCTTTGAGAATTTCGAAAAATACCGCGATAAGATGATACTTCGTCCGCAGGAGATAAGCAACCACCCGGAGGTAATAAGGCGGCTCGGTGTAATTGCCGTCAACACGGTCATTGAAGCGGATATCTACGGCAACACGAATTCCTCTTACATAGACGGCTGCCGGCTGATGAACGGCGTGGGAGGATCGGGGGATTACTGCGAGAACGCGGGGCTGTCGATATTCATTACGAAATCCACGGCAAAGGACGGCACGCTCTCCTGCATAGTTCCGCAGGTGAGCCACGTTGACCACACGATACACGAGATTCACGCGCTGATAACCGAGCAGGGAGTTGCGGACCTCAGAGGGCTTGACCCGATAGACCGCGCAAATCTCATCATTGACAAATGCGCACACCCGAAGTTCCGCAAGGCGCTTCATGAATACCTTGACAACGCAGAATCCACCTGCAAATACAAGGAGAACCCGGTAGATATGCAGGCGGCGCTTAATTTCGATAAAGCAATGTGATTATGGAGGACAAGACAATGGACGAACAGGCAGTAAACATGGTGAACGAACTCATAGCAAAGGCAAGAGTGGCTCAGAAGCAGTTCGAGAGCTTCTCTCAGGAAAAGACGGACGAGGCGGTACGCGCGATAGGCAAGGTAGTCTACGACCGCGCCGAGGAGCTTGCGAAGATGGCTTGCGAGGAAAGCGGTATGGGCGTTTACGCCGATAAGGTAGCCAAGTGCCACGGAAAATCCAAGTGCATCTGGAACAGCCTGAAAGGCAAGAAGTCCGTGGGTATTATCGGTGAGGACAAGCAGACCGGAATTATCCGTGTTGCTAAGGCAAAGGGCGTTGTCGGCTCGGTAACTCCGGTGACTAATCCGGTGGTTACGCCGATGTGCAACGCTATGTTTGCGCTGAAAGGTCAGAATGCGATAATCGTTGCTCCCCACCCCAGGGCGCAGAATACCAACAAGTACGTTATCGACCTGTTCCGCGCGGAACTGAAAAAGCTCGGGCTTCCGGAGGATCTTGTGCAGACCGTTGAGAAGTGCTCCATGGACGCAACCACGGCGCTTATGCAGGGCGTTGACGTGGTAGTTGCGACAGGCGGCGGCGCTATGGTGAAGTCCGCGTATTCAAGCGGCAAGCCCGCACTTGGAGTAGGTCCGGGCAACGTTCAGGTAATCGTTGACCGCGGCGTTGACCTCGAAGAAGCTATCCCGAAGATAATCAGCGGCAGAATTTTCGATAACGGCATTATCTGCTCCGGCGAGCAGTGCGTATTCCTGCCGGAAGAATCCTTTGAAAAGGGCATAGATGTATTCAAAAAGAACGGCGTTTTCTACGTTGAGGACGCTGAAACCGCAAAGAAATTCGCGGACGCTATTTTCTCGGAGAACGGTCCTATCAGCAGAAAGGTGGTAGGTCAGAGCGTTCAGACCATTGCAAAGCTTGCAGGAGTTGACGTTCCGGACGGCACCAGAATGATACTCATCAAGGCGAGAAGCATAGGTAAGGGCGAGCCTCTCTGCCGCGAAAAGATGTGCCCTGTAATGATAACCGCCCCCTACGACACCTTTGAGAATGCCGTAAAGCTGGCGCAGACCGACCTCGACTGCGAGGGTAAGGGACACACCGCCTCCATTCACAGCAACGATATGGAGCATATCAAGTATGCGGGCGAAAAGCTGACCGTAAGCCGTCTGATAGTAAATCAGCCGTCCTCCACCGGAGCAGGCGGAAGCCTTTACAACGGATTTGCTCCGACAACAACGCTCGGCTGCGGCTCATGGGGCAACAACAGCATTTCCGAGAACCTGAACTACACCCACCTCATCAACGTATCCCAGATAGGTCTTTACAACAAGGACGCGGCAGTTCCCACGGACGAGGAGATCTGGGGCTGAACGGACTAAGGAGTTTTTATGGAACAGATAATTTTCCGCCCGAAGCTGTATAAATTCAACACGCTCAAAGCCTTTGCCGAAGAATTCGGCATAGTCAGCAGCGACCTTATCCTGACGAACAAGTATATCTACGACCCGTATTCCGAAAACAACAAGTGCGGCGCGCAGGTGATATATCAGGAGGAATTCGGCGGCGGCGAGCCTACCGACACAATGGTCGACGCGATAATCAGCGAGGCTTCAAAGAAGCATTTCAACCGCGTAATTGCGATAGGCGGCGGTACTGTCATCGACATTGCAAAGGTGCTTTCCGTGTCTGACGGCAGCTCGGTGGATTCGCTCTACGACCACAAGGACAGCATTAAAAAGCTGCACCCGCTCGTTATAATCCCGACCACCTGCGGCACCGGAAGCGAGGTCACGAACATCTCGATAATCAACCGCACGCGCCTTGGCGTGAAGATGGGTCTGACCTCCGAGAATATGTTCGCGGACTATGCCGTGCTTATTCCCGAGCTGCTTGCAAAGCTGCCGTTAAAGGTGTTCGGCGCAAGCTCCATTGACGCGTTGGTTCACGCAGTGGAATCTTCGCTTTCGCCTAAAGCTACGGTCTACACAAAGCTGATGGGCTACAAGGCTATCGAAATGATAATCACGGGCTATCAGAAGCTCGTCAGCGAGGGCATGGACAAGCTGCCGGAATATATGGGTGATTTCCTCACCGCCTCCAACATGGCTGGATTCGCGTTCGGCACGGCGGGCTGCGCGGCGGTTCATGCGCTGAGCTATCCCCTGGGCGGTACCTATCATGTTCCGCACGGCGAGAGCAACTACGCCCTGTTCACCGGAGTGCTGAACAAATACATGGAGAAAAAGCAGAACGGAGAAATCGCACACCTCAACGCATACCTCGCGGAGCTTCTCCACTGCGATGTGAAGAACGTCTACGCCGAGCTTGAAAACCTGCTGAATCACATTCTCCCAAAGAAGCCGCTGCACGAATACGGCGTTACCGAGGCGGATATCCCGGTATTCACCGATAACGTTATCGCAACGCAGGGCAGGCTGACTGCGAACAATTTCGTTCCGCTTAGCCGCGACGATATTCTCGACATCTACAAGAATCTTTATTGATAATCTTCTCCCTCTTGCGCCTGGTGCTGCTTACTGCGGCGTCGGGCGCTCTTTCTCGGATATAACGAAAGGCAGAAATCATGAAATACACAGAAATGGACAGGACGGCGCTTGAAGCCGAAAAGGAAAAGTGCATGGAGCGGCTCAGCAGGTATTCCAAGGAGGATATCTCGCTTGACCTCTCCCGTGGTAAGCCCTCAAAGGAGCAGCTAGAGCTGTCGATGAAAATGCTTGACGTGCTCGACCATCACAGTCTGCTCGACAGCGAGAGCGGGCAGGACTGCCGAAATTACGGCGGACTTGACGGCATTCCGGAGGCAAAGCGCCTGCTTGCGCACATGATGGGAACTCACTCTGTGAACACCATCATCGGCGGAAACAGCAGCCTTACGATGATGTATCAGCTTGTGAGCCACGGAATGACTGACGGAATCTGCGGCTCTACTCCGTGGCAGGAGGTAAAGGGCAGGAAGTTCCTGTGTCCCGTTCCCGGCTATGACAGGCACTTTGCGATAACCGAGCATTTCGGGTTTGAGCTTGTTCCGGTGCCGATGAACTCCGATGGTCCGGATATGGACGTAGTGGAAAAGCTGGTAAGCAGCGACGATAAGATAAAGGGTATCTGGTGTGTTCCGAAGTACGAAAACCCCACCGGAATAGTGTACAGCGCCGAGGTCGTGCGCCGTTTCGCAGCGCTGAAGCCTGCGGCGGAGGATTTCCGCATTTTCTGGGACAACGCCTACTGCGTGCATAATTTTGACGGAAAGTGCGCTGAGATACCGGATATAATCTCGGAATGCGATAAGGCAGGAAACGCAGACCTTGTGTACGAATTCTGCTCCACAAGCAAGATAACATTCCCGGGCGCAGGAATATCGGCGGTCGCTTCAAGCCCGGCGAACCTTATAGATATCCGCTCGTTCCTGAAGTTTGCAACGATAGGTCCGGATAAAATAAATCAGCTCCGCCATGCGAGATTTTTTAGAAATTCCGCAGGGCTTCGCGCACATATGAAAAAGCACGCGGCGATAATGAAGCCGAAATTCGACGCGATGTACAAGGTGCTCGGCGAGGAACTTGACGGCCTTGGGATAGCGGACTGGACGGTCGCAAAGGGCGGGTACTTTGCCTCTTACAACACGCTCCCCGGCTGTGCAAGGGCGGTCGTTGAGATGGCTGCGCAGCATGGGGTAAAGTTCACTCCGGCAGGCTCCACCTATCCGCACGGGAACGACCCGCAGGACAGCAATATACGGCTTGCTCCGTCCTTTGCGGAAGTCGGGGAAATCGAAAGCGCGGTGACGGTCCTTGCGCTCTGCACCAAGATCGTGAGCATTGATAAGCTCCTGAAGTAAATATAATAGCGCCTGCGCTTAACAGGCGCTTTTGCCGGTTTAACAAATAAAAATGGAGAAGATATATGTACATCAGCTTTGACTATTACCGTGCATTCTACTATGTCGCAAAATACGGGAGCATTTCTCAGGCTGCGGAAGCTCTGATGAACAATCAGCCCAACGTTTCCCGAACGATAAAGAACCTCGAAAGCGAACTGAACTGCACTCTGTTCGTACGCTCCAGAAAGGGAGTTCAGCTCACCCCGGAGGGCGAAATGCTGTACGCCCATGTAGCCGCGGCGGTGGAGCATATCCAGTCCGGCGAGGAGGAGATATGCCTTGAACGATCCCTCTCAAAGGGAGTTGTCACGATAGGCGCGAGCGAAATTGCACTGCGATGCTTCCTGCTTCCCGTGCTGAAAAATTTCCGGCAGAAGTACCCTGGAATACGGATCCGGGTGTACAATCACTCGACCCCGCAGGCGGTTTCTGCGCTGAAAAACGGTCTTGTAGATATCGCGGTGGTGACTACTCCGACAGGCGAGCTGAACTCCGTATCCTCAAAGGAAATATGCGAGGTTCGGGAGATTCCGGTGTGCGGCACGGCATTTTCAGAGCTTGCAGGGAAGAAACTGACCCTGCCGGAGCTGTCAACATATCCCCTTATATCGCTCGGAAAGCAGACGAAAACCTACGAGGTGTATTCGGAGTGGTTCAGAAGAAATAACTGCATTTTCGCACCGGATATAGAAGCTGCCACCGCCGACCAGATACTCCCGATGGTGAAGAATAATCTCGGGATAGGCTTCGTTCCAGAGAAATTTCTGGAGGAATACCCAGCCGAGCAGGGGCTGATCCGGCTTGAGATCAAGGAAGAAGTGCCGGAACGTCAGGTGTGCTATCTCAAGAAAAAAGGGCATTCCATGAGCGTTGCCTGCCGTGAAATGGAGAAGATGATTCTGGACAGATAAGCTTCTTATTGATTTTCCGCAAAAAATAATATATAATGTTATTGAGAAATTTCTACGGAGGAATCAATGACATTACAGCAGTTAAAATACATAATAACCGTGGCGGAATGCGGGAACATCACCGAGGCTGCGGAGAGGCTGTTTATCGCGCAGCCGAGCCTCACGGCGGCAATTCACAGCCTTGAAAAGGAAATGGGAGTGACCGCGTTTATCCGCTCGAACAAGGGCGTTGAGTTGACGCGGAACGGCGAAGTCCTGCTGTCATACGCACGACAGCTTCTTGAACAGGCTGACCTTATGACCGAGCATTTCAGGGGCGAGCACTTCCAGAAGCCGAGGTTCAGCGTTTCCTGCCAGCACTATTCATTCGCGGTAAACGCCTTTATCGATGTTATCCGGAAGTACAACGCGGACGCTTACAGCTTCACTCTCCGCGAAACGCAGACTTATGAGATCATCGACGACGTTTCACTCGGCAGGAGCGAGATAGGGATCCTGTATCTCAGCGAACATAACGAATCCGTGCTGTCGAAGATCATCCAGAAAAGCGACCTCGTTTTTGATGAAATATACCGCGCAAAGCCGCACGTTTTTATCTCCGGACAGCACCCGCTTGCAGGCAGGAAAATAATAACCGTTGAGGATCTGAAGCCCTATCCCTACCTCGTTTTTGAGCAGGGAAAGCACAACTCGTTCTATTATTCGGAGGAGTTCCTCAGCTCGCTTGAACTTCCGAAAAACATCATGGTTCGCGACAGGGCAACGCTTTTCAATCTGCTCATAGGGCTTAACGGATTTACTGTAAGTTCGGGAATAATCGACCCGAAGCTCAACGGCGAAAACATCATCGCAAGACCGCTTGAATCCGACTGCTGCATGAGAATCGGCATTGTAACGCGGAAAAACACCATTCTTGGCAGGTACGGAAAGAACTATCTGGAGCAGCTGAAATTTCACTTATCCATAGGTTGAAGCTATGGATAAGCTGCATTGAAAAATATTTTACTATTCCGCATTTTTGTGTTATACTCTATGCATAGCAATTCAATAGGATTCCTGATACAAAGAAAAGAGAGGTAACACAATGAGCAAAATCACATCACCCTACCGCTACGATTTCGTGGGAAGCTTCCTGCGCCCCGAAAATCTGAAACAGGCACGAAAGGACTTCAAGGCAGGAAAAATAAACAGAGAACAGCTCACAGCCATTGAGGACGAAGCTGTCCGCGACCTTGTGGCGAAGCAGAAGAAAGCTGGCTACCACATCATCACTGACGGCGAGTACCGCAGAGAATACTGGCACCTCGACTTCATGTGGGGATTTAACGGCGTAGGTCACGAGCAGACCGGCTCGGGAGTTCAGTTCAACGGAGAGCTTGCCGCGCTGGAGGACACGTTCCTCACGGGAAAGATCACGGCTGCACCGCACCCGTTCGTTGAGTATTTCAAGTTCTTAAAGCAGTTTGAGGACGAGAACACTGTTGCAAAGTACACGATCCCAGCGCCCGCGCAGACTTTTCAGCAGATGATAGTTCCGCAGAATATCATCGCAACGAGGAATTACTACAAGACCAACGAGGAACTTATAAACGACATCGGTCTTGCATATCAGAACGTAATAAAGCAGTTCTATGATGCAGGCTGCCGGAATTTACAGCTTGACGACTGCTCCTGGGGCGCGGTCGTAGGCGCAGCCGCAGGTCAGAGATACAAGGCTCTCAGGATCGACCTTGAGGACGTTAAAAAGCAGCTCCTCGCCGTGAATAACCTCGCGCTTGAGAACAAGCCCGCCGACATGGTGATAACATCGCACATCTGCCGCGGAAACTACCACTCAACGTTCTTTACGAGCGGACCTTACGATTCCGTTGCGGACTACGTTTTTGCGCATGAGAACGTTGACGCGCTCCTGCTTGAATATGACGATGAGAGAAGCGGCGGCTTCGAACCGCTTGCAAAGGTCTCGCCGGACAAAAAGGTGGTTCTGGGACTGATAACCTCAAAAAAGCCGGAGCTTGAGGACAAGCAGACCGTCATCGAACGTATCCACGAGGCTGCAAAGTACATTCCCCTCGACAGGCTCTGCCTCAGCCCGCAGTGCGGATTCGCCTCCTGCGAGATAGGCAACAAGCTTACCGAAGCCGAGCAGTGGGCTAAGCTCGCGCTTGTAAAGGAAATTGCGGAAGAAGTCTGGGGTTAATTAGCTGAAAATAATGATGGGTGTACAGTGATGTGCGCCCATTTGGTATGTATGGATAGCTTTTTGCAAGGCTGAATACCGAATCGTGTAAATAGCAATAATACCCACAGAAAGTGAGGTATTGAAGATGAAAAGAACACACGGATTAGACGAACGAGAGATTAACTGTTATATACTTTATCACCTTTCATCAACGCAAGCCGTCGGGTTGATGATATGTTTAGCTTAATCCGGACAGAGAGCGCATTACCAGATCAACGTCCTGATTTTCAAGTTCCTGAATGATGTGCAGATAAGTTTTCTGTGTTGTAGTCATGCTGGCGTGTCCCAATCTGCGAGCCACACTTGCAATCGACACTCCGGCGAACAGCAAAAGCGAAGCGTGGGTGTGTCTCAGACCGTGAATTGATATCTCAGATAATTTCAGTTCCTTGCAATGCCGGCTGAGTATATCGTTCACGGTGGAATTATAGACCTTGCCCTTTACGAAAATCGGCTCATCTTCGGGAAGCCCCTTAACAAGTTCCGAAAACTGAATAACAGTCTGCCAGTCGATCTGTATTTTCCTTACGGACGATTTGTTTTTCGTGGGCAGGAATCCGCCATCGCCCTTATAATCCCATGTTTTGCAGATAGACAGCATCTGATGGGAAAAATCGAAGTCCTTCGGTGTCAGGGCAAGCGCTTCGGAGAATCGCATACCAGTCTTGGCAACCAGAAGAATGAACCAGTCCCAGTTTACGCCGGATTTAAGGTCAAGCGAGGAAATAAGCGTGTGAAGCTCAAACTGATTCAGATATTTGATTTTCTTTATGGCGGGAGTTTTTCCCTTGATTATCGCCTTGCGGGTCGGGTCGCGGTCAATAAGTCCCTCGTCAACAGCGTCCAGTATTGCGCCTTTCAGCTGATGGTGAAAATCCATGGTCGTCTGACGCTCGTGGTGAACTGCGTAATCATTAAGCAGCTGCTGATATGCAATTCGGTTGAGGTTTCCAAGCATGAGGTCGGGGACGAGTTTTCTTATCCATGAGATAGTCATGTAATACTTGTCAAGGGTAACTTTTCTGATAGCCCCCTCCTTGTAGACCTTTACCCATTTTTCGTAGTAATCACAGAATAATTCCGTGCGTTTAACATCGTTTAACAAAGGTTTTTACCTCCAATTCTTGTCGTGACGGCTTACGCTGATGAAGGGTGATAAGGTGGTCGAGGTTGGTGAAATACTCTCCAATAGCTTGTTGTTCAGTAAGTTCTGGAAGTGCTACGGGAAAATCGATAAGGATATTTTGATTAAGATGTTTTATCGTTCCACCAGTAGCTTTTTGAGAAACATAATCCATAAGAAATGGTGCTTTCAAATACTGAAAAAGATATTTTTCATCAACCTCATTTTTATCCCTTATCAGTACATTAAATACGCCAGCATTTAGTGTTGCAGGCATCGATAAACCACGAACATAAGCCACTTTCCCCAATGTTCCGTCTTTGGTAATTAGTATGCTTCCATTCTGAACTTGAATATTTTTATCTTGGTCGTATCTTTCCTTTTCTATATAGTGACAAGTAGCATAATTTACAGAACCATCATCAAAGTCTGTTCCAGTAATAAGCATATAATCTCCACTATCCAAAAATTCAGATGTCCTAAGATTTTGCCACCCAATTCTTGCGTGCATAGTTGCTATCTTTGATAACTCACGCTGTTCCCAAGCGTCAGTGAATCCTGCAAACTGAATCTCTGGGTAAATGCTCCCATTTCTGGGAAACATTTTCTGGAGCATGGATTTCTTCAATTTTTGCAGTGTTTCACACTTACGCTGATGAAGGGTGATAAGGTGGTCGAGGTTGGTGAAATACTCTCCAATAGCTTGTTGTTCAGTAAGTTCTGGAAGTGCTACGGGAAAATCGATAAGGATATTTTGATTAAGATGTTTTATCGTTCCACCAGTAGCTTTTTGAGAAACATAATCCATAAGAAATGGTGCTTTCAAATACTGAAAAAGATATTTTTCATCAACCTCATTTTTATCCCTTATCAGTACATTAAATACGCCAGCATTTAGTGTTGCAGGCATCGATAAACCACGAACATAAGCCACTTTCCCCAATGTTCCGTCTTTGGTAATTAGTATGCTTCCATTCTGAACTTGAATATTTTTATCTTGGTCGTATCTTTCCTTTTCTATATAGTGACAAGTAGCATAATTTACAGAACCATCATCAAAGTCTGTTCCAGTAATAAGCATATAATCTCCACTATCCAAAAATTCAGATGTCCTAAGATTTTGCCACCCAATTCTTGCGTGCATAGTTGCTATCTTTGATAACTCACGCTGTTCCCAAGCGTCAGCAATTACAGAAAATGGAGCTAAGAAACTCTTAGCCCCATAAAAATATACGCTGTTATACATTTCAGCTTTGCAAAGCCAGCTTTGTATCATCTATTCTGTAATTATCATCGCGCAAAGGAATGATTTCATCAACCAGCAAATCAGCCAGTGCCTTTTTGATAGCCTGATGATATTTGAATTTCGGCACACCGCCTTGTTCAACCGCGAATCTGTCATAATCAGCGGATTTTTTGAGGTTGTTCAGTCCGGGGATTTCATCTTCGCCAAATTCGTAGCGGTCGGCGGAATAGGACACGGCTTCAAAAGAAACGCACCACTTATCTGCGAACTCTTTCAGTACGCTGTCGATGGTTTCCTTTCGCATATCCGCCAGTATGTAAGATACTCTCTTATCCTTGAAATCCTCGGGATTTTCGCGGATATTCGCCCATAACTGCTGCATTAACGCGCCAAGTTTCGGATTCGTGGAAAGCAGCTCTTCGATGTACTTGTTGATTTCGATGAGAAGATTCTGGAAATGCTGTTCGCTGCGTTCCTCATCGGTCGCCGAAACAACGGTCTGAATCAGACTGACAATATAATCGTAGTCGATTTTCTCCTTGCTGTATGCTTTGAGTTCGTACTCAAAATCAACGGGATCTTCTACGCCACCCTCAGGACCATGACCGTGAGGATATTTTGCTTTTATATTCAGATACCATGCAGCATATTTTTCATATTCATCCTGCGTTATTCCGTAGAAATCAGCTGGATTTTCAGCGTACTTTGTAAACGCCTTGAGGTTTGCATAGATTTTATCGAACTCCTGAAAAGCCTTTGCAAACCGCAGCTGTCCCTCTTTAGGAAGTGCGGCTATCGCGTCGGGAGTTTCAGCCGTGACACGGACATAAGCCAGCGACTTTCTGAATTCCGCCAGAACCGTATCCCAATCCGGCGCAAGCACAGAAGCCTGTCCGCCTGCTGAATACAGTATCAGCGCTTCATCAACAGCCTTTTTGAACTTGTGCGGCGACTGGAATGTAACTATCTGTCCTGCTGTCTTTGGCTTGTCGAAAAGACGATTCGTGCGTGAAAATGCCTGAATTATATCATGTGGGTACATGGGCTGTCTGTCCATGAAAACAGTGGAAAGACACGGCGCGTCAAATCCGGTAAGAAGACGGTTCACGACTATTACAAGATCCAGCTGCTCGTCACGGCTCTTGTATTTGGACTTCTTTCGTGCAAGTCTGTCGTTCAGATTTGCGTTGTATCCCTTGATTTCACCAATGCCGTATTGGGTTTCGAACATTGCGTTGTAATCGTCAAGCGACTCCTGCATTTTAGGGACGTTCAAACCGGCGCTTTCGCTGTCGTCATCGCTTGAAACGGAATAGGTGATTGCAAATTTCGGAAAATCGGGCAGCACACGCTTTGTTTCCTCGCTGATTTCAACGCTTGTTTCGCCTGCCTTGACTTTTTTCAGCAAATCGTAATACGCCTGCGCCCTCTGGATAGAATTTACGGTCAGCAGCGCTTCATAGGTCTTTCCTCTGCCGTTTGCGAAACCAAGTTTTTCCCTTGACTTGTTGATAATTGTGTTCAGGACTTCAAGCATATGCGCTTCTGATTCGTAAACGGAAAGGTCCTCGTTTTCATCGTCCTTGCTGAGGTCTTTCGCGCCGAGATGTTCGGTCTGGAATCCTAATACCGCCTCGTCACGGATAGCCTCCTTGACCGTGTATTTATGCAGACACTCGCCGTAAAGCTGGTCCGTTGTTCGCGGAAGGTCGCCCTCTGCTGCGTAGGCATTCACATCGAAACGCGGAGTACCCGTGAATCCATACCAGAGCGAATTGCGGAAGAACTGCGCAAGCAATCTCTGCGTTCTCGGAGTAACCGCACGGTGGCACTCATCGACAACAAACGCAATTCGGAGATTTTTTATGCGGTTGTATGCGGGAGTTCCCTCCTGCAGGCGCTTTTTTATTGCAATAGAAAGCTTCTGGATAGTGGTGACGATAACCTGCTGATTCTGGTTTTTCAGCTTGTTTATCAGGTCGCCGACATTATCGGTTTCATCGACATCGACAACATCGTTATTCGCATAGGACTGGAACGCCTGAGTTGTCTGCATATCAAGGTCCTTGCGGTCGATGAGGAATATGGTTTTCTCAATGCTCGGAATATCAATAAGCAGATTTCTTGCCGTTTTGTAGCTCGTCATAGTCTTGCCGGAACCTGTGGTGTGCCAGATATATCCGGACTTTCCCTGACGTGAAGCCTTTCCGACTGCTTCAATAGCGTGTATCTGATACGGACGGAGAAGCAGCAGCTTTTTGTCCTCCTGGTCAAGCACAACATACTTCATAACCATCTGGTGTGCTTCGGGAATTTTCAGCACCTGAGAAGCGAATTTCAGATAGTCCGTCACGGGCGTGTTGGCTGTATCTTCCCAGCCGGAAAGGAATTTTTCGTTCAGCTGTTCCTCGCTTGCTGCCGCGAAATACTTGGTATCGACTGCATTTGAAACCACGAACATCTGCACCGCAGAAAAAACTCCGGTAAACTTGCCCTCGCGGATATACTTCTTTATCTGCCGGAAACCGTCCATATAGGAGTGCTGGCGGTTTTTCAGCTCGATATGAATAAGCGGTATTCCGTTTATCAGCAGCGAAACGTCAAAACGGCGGTTCTGGTCGTGAATATCGCACTCGTCGTCCTTCAGCGCCCTGTACTGGTTGATGACTTCGTACACGCTTGAACCGCCTGCAATGTCATCGCGCTTTAAGACAGTAAGCTGCACGGTTTTGGTATCACGCTGCACGGAAACGTGTGCAATGCCGTTTTCTCCGGCTATCCACTTCGCTGCGTCATAGAAAGTCGCAAAGGAAAGCTGGTTCTTTACCTGACCAAATTCGGCGTCTGTCAGCGGCTCGCCGTCAAGCTGCTCTTTATTGCCGCGTTCAAGGATCTGCCTGATGTTGTCCCAGAGCTTGTTTTCATCGTTCAGGTCGGGGCGGTAAGTCCACTGGCTTTTGCCCTGAGTAAGCTGGGTTATTAACTTTTCTTCGATAGTCTGTTCCAGTTCAGCCATTACAGTACACCTTTCATTTCAATTCGTCAGTTTTGAATGCAGTATATCCCTCGTAATAGTAGCTATGGTCAATGCCTTTCATGTATAATTCACGGTCGTTCACCCTGTCGGTCAGCGCAGCGGACAGAACTACCTTTATTTCCGTGCTTCTGATAGGGCTGCGTTCCATTGCAAGCAGGTAATCTTCCTTATCCACTTTGCTCCAGTCCACGACTTTGCCAAGTTCCGTCTTGAACATGAGGTCGAGCCAGATCCGTCCGGAGCGCCCGTTGCCCTCTCTGAAAGGGTGAGCGATGTTCATTTCAACATATTTTTCGACAATTTCGTCAAAAGTGGACTGTGGCATTTTTTCGATATTCTCGATTGCCGCTTCAAGGTACATGACAGGCGCAAAGCGGAAATTTCCCTTTGCGATATTCACGGTTCTTATTTTCCCGGCAAAGTCGTAGATGTCGTCAAAGAGGTATTGGTGAATTGCTTTCAGTGCGGCGAAACTGCCCGCTTTCAGCGTGTCAAGAATGCCGTTTTCAAAAAGTTCCGCCGCTTTTTTCTTGCTGATACGTTCTTCCTCTCTGGCAAGCTGGGCGGATTCGGTTATCCCTAACTTGTTTTCAAGTGCCATTTTTGCACCGCCTTTCAGATAAACATCTTCTGGAGCATTGCTTTTTTAAGCTTTTTCAGCGTTTCCAGCTTACGCTGATGAAGGGTGATAAGGTGGTCGAGGTTGGTGAAATACTCTCCAATA
>ENA-OZRI01000044-OZRI01000044.1-human-gut-metagenome-genome-assembly--contig:-NODE-44-length-20951-cov-5.776273_pt1 | contig 20951 bp, 20 predicted proteins | sample MGYA00243265_ERZ653937 | MGnify/ENA primary metagenome ERZ653937 (study PRJEB26926, sample SAMN06164566) | human gut metagenome | biome: ENVO:00009003; feature: ENVO:2100002; material: ENVO:00002003... | reverse complement strand
TCGCGTGGGCTCGGAGATGTGTATAAGAGACAGACGGTGGACAGTACGCGGCTTACGGCGCGTATCCCCCGCCAGCTCCCCCCGTCAATATCCAGAACGCGCAGCTGCACCAGTTCGACGCTATGGATCTTGGAATCCCCGCAGACCAGAAGGATAACCTCAAGCTGCTGATGGGCGTTCCTCTGGAGATCTCCGTCGAGATAGGCACGGCAAAGCGCAAGGTAAAGGATATCCTGGAGTTCCAGCAGGGCACGATCATTGAACTCGAGCGCCAGGCAGGCGCGCCTGTTGATGTTGTCGTCAACGGAAACCTCATCGCACGCGGCGACGTCGTGGTCATCGACGATAATTTCGCAGTCCGCATCACCGAGATAGTCAAGTCCAATTTCATGGACAGCCTCGGCAAGGAATGATCTGATATTACAACGAATAAAACTACAATAAACCAAGGAGATTTTTTGTAATGGATAAGAAGATTTTACTGGTAGACGACGCAGCTTTCATGAGAATGCTCATCAAGGACGCCCTGACAAAGAACGGCTACACCAATATCCTTGAAGCAGCCGACGGTCAGATCGCATGCGATGTGTATGCAGCGGAAAAGCCCGACCTTGTTATCATGGATATCACCATGCCCAACAAGACCGGTATCGAGGCGCTCAAGGACATCAAGGGCATGGACCCGATGGCAAAGGTAGTTATGTGCTCCGCTATGGGTCAGGAAGCAATGGTCGTTGAGGCTATCAAGCTGGGCGCGCTCGACTTTATCGTAAAGCCTTTCAAGCCCGACAGAATTTTACAGACCGTTAAGAAGGTCCTCGGCTGATCTCTGCGGATACATAGCAGAACCGGCTGCGCAGATGCAGGACGGTCATGTCAGCGGGGCTGGGCTTCGCGGAGCATTTTTCAGCCGTACTGTTCAAGCCGCCGGTTTGATGGTGCGGCTGTTTTAGTTGGCAGTATCACCCGGAAAAAACAGGAGGTCGGGCAGTGGAATATTTTCAGATGATAATGGCGCTGCTGGGCGTCCTGGCGCTGGTTTTCCTGCTGTTCTGGGGAATGAAGAAGCTCAACAGGCGGGTGGTCCTCAGCGACAGCAAGAACATGAAGATACTTGAGCGCATTAATCTCGGTCCGGACAAGATGCTGCTACTCGTCAGCGTATGCGGAAAATGCATGGTGCTGGGAGTCACCAACGGCAGGGTGGAGAAAGTCCACGAGCTGGAGGAAACGGAAGAGCAGCTCCTCGCGAAAAAGGACGACAACGGGGGCAACCCCACGTTCAGGGAAAGCTTCAAGACAGTATTCAGGGACATGATGAACAAAAAGTGATCGGAGGCGGCAGCGTGTTTAAACAGTATCAGCTGACGAAAGAGAATAAGCGGCTTTTGCTGAAATTTGCGGTATCGCTGCTGGCGACGGTGCTGCTGACAGTCATGCTGTGCACCCTGTCCGCATTCGCGGAGGGCGCGCAGGCTGCTGCAGAAGCTGCGCCCGCGGCAACGCAGCAGGCTTCCGCGGCGACTGGTGAAGCCCCGACCGAAACGGATAAGCAGCCCGGGGATTACCTCGACACCGACCCGACTTACGTTGACGAGGACGCAGGCTCCTCGGTTATACAGGAACTCATCGGCGTTGACGCTTCTCAGCCGCTGGAGATAATCATTCTGCTGACGCTCATCGCGCTGGCTCCGTCGCTGCTGATAATGATGACCTGCTTCACGAGGATAGTCATTGTCCTCGGCTTCCTCAGGACTGCGATGCAGACCCAGAGCACGCCCCCTAACATGGTCGTGACGGGCATTGCGCTGTTCCTGACGCTGTTCATCATGGCGCCGGTGTTCTCGGAGATAAACGAGGTGGCTTACCAGCCATACGTCAGCGAGGAACTTACCACGCAGGAGGCGCTTGAGGCAGCTTCCGTGCCGCTGAAGAAATTCATGCTCAAGCAGACCAGCAACGATGATCTGCAGTTCTTCCTCGACCTGTCAAAGACGGAGACCCCGGACGAGATAACCGAGGAATACCTCGAAAACGACCTCAGCCTGACGGTCATCGTGCCGTCGTTCATGATAAGCGAGCTTAAACGCGCGTTCCAGATGGGATTCCTGATATTCCTGCCCTTCCTGGTGATAGACCTTGTCGTCGGCAGTACCCTCATGTCGATGGGTATGATGATGCTGCCCCCGGCGATGATATCAATGCCGTTCAAGATACTCGTGTTCGTGCTTGCCGACGGGTGGAACCTGCTGATAGGCTCCGTTGTCGCAAGCTACAACCTATAGCATACGAAGGGTGGTGTGACAAATGACGCAGGACGATATGATGGAAGTTTTCCTTGCGGCGATAATGCTTGCATTCAAGCTGGCTGTGCCTATTCTCCTCATCGCGATGATAGTGGGTCTGGTGGTGGCAATACTGCAGGCGGCAACGCAGGTGCATGAGCAGACGCTTTCATTCGCGCCGAAAGCAGTGGCAGTCGGTCTGGCGCTGTTTATCCTCGCACCTTGGATGACCTCTGAATGCATCGACTTCGTGAACTTCATCTTCGAGAAGGTCGCAGCAGTGCCGATAACGTAAGGCGGCGCCATGTCAGAGATCTGGAGTATAATTCAGAATAATTTCGTTATCGTGATCATGGTGCTGGCAAGAGTCAGCGGCATATTCACGTTCAACCCTATCTTTTCCAGGAACGGCGTTCCCAACATGGTCAAGGCAGGGCTTTCGCTGATTATGGCGGTAGTCATCGCCACCGCGGGAAATTACGAATACACGCTGCCGACCGGGGTGCTTCCGTTTGCGATGGATATTGCAAAGGAACTTCTGGTGGGCTTCACGCTGGGATTTTTCGTGAACCTCATGCTGCAGATATTCACCTACGCCGGCGAGGTGTCGGATTTCCAGATAGGCTTTTCCATGTCGAAGAGTTACGACCCGACATTCGGCACCACCAGCCTTATCACGCAGTATTACAGCTGGTGGTTCATGCTGTATTTCTTCCTGGTGGGGGGACATCTGTCCTACATAAAGCTGTTCGCGGTGTCGTATGAAACGATACCGATAGGGTTCAGCGATTTCAATATCAACTTTGCGTACCTCATCGTGCAGTACTTTGAAACGGTGATAACGCTGGGGCTTAAACTCGCGATGCCTGTCATGGCAGCCGAACTCGTGACGGAATTCTGCATAGGCGTGCTGATGAAAGCGGTTCCGTCGATACACGTGTTCGTGCTGAATGTGCAGATAAAGATGATGGTCGGCTTCGTGGTGCTGGCTGCAAGCTGCTCCATGACTGCGGGCTTCATGCAGGATATAATGGACCTGCTCTTCACCAACCTCAACGGGCTGCTGGGGCAGATGGCCGCAACGGCCTAGCCGCTGAAAGGGTGGGACTATGGCAGGAGAAGAAAAAACCGAAAAAGCCACCCCGAAAAAGCGCCGGGACCAGCGCAAGGAGGGCAACGTCCTCCAGAGCAAGGAGATAGTCACTGCGGCTTCCGTGCTGGGTATCTTCGCTTCAATGCGGCTGCTCATCGGGCTTATCACAAAGTCGCTGCTGGAGTATTCAGGCTCGGTGTTTGAGCACATCGGGCAGACCACGGTGACCACTGATACGATAATGTCGATATTCGTGGACGTTATCACAGTTGTGGCGATATGCACGGGCCCGATATGCCTTATCGCGATATTCCTGGGGATAATCCCCACGGTGGCGCAGACCAGGGGACTTTTCACGATGAAAGCGCTCAAGCCGAAATTCTCGCGGCTGAACCCGCTTTCGGGCATAAAAAAGCTGTTCTCGCTGCAGTCCATCGTCAGCATACTCAAGGGACTTATCGAGGTCGTCATAATCAGCGTAGTTATCTACAATGAGATACACGACAGAATGCCGAAGTTCATCGCGCTGATGAATGCCGGCGTGATGCAGGGTGTGACTTACGCGGCGCTGACGATATTTGACCTGGTGATGCTGATATGCATAATGCTGGTGTTCGTTGCGGCTGCGGATTTCCTGTTCCAGTGGTGGCAGTTTGAGAAGAAGCTCAAGATGTCCAAGCAGGAGGTCAAGGAAGAGTTCAAGCAGATGGAAGGCGACCCCCAGATAAAGGGCAAGATAAAGCAGCGGCAGCAGCAGATGGCGCAGATGCGCATGATGCAGGAAGTCCCGCAGGCGGACGTTATCGTCAGAAACCCTACGCACTTTGCAGTGGCGCTGAAATACGACCAGGATAAAAACAACGCGCCCCAGGTGGTGGCAAAAGGAAAAGACTACCTGGCGCTGAAAATAGTACAGATAGCCGAAGAAAACGGCGTAATGACCATAGAAAATCCCCCGCTGGCACGTTCGTTGTACAGCATGGTGGATATAGGCAGGGAAATCCCTGCGGAGCTTTATAACGCAGTCGCAGAGGTACTGACGGTGGTCTACCGCGAGAAGCACAAGACGCTGCACGCGTGATTTTCCGACACTTTCAGTATAATTTCGATATAATATTACAGAAAGGAGATGGGCGGTATAGTACGTAAGATACTGAACAATTCGTTTGTTCTGTTCGTAATATTCATCGTTATCGCGATAATCATTCCGCTTCCCAGCTGGCTGCTGGACTTCCTTATACTGCTGAATATCTCCCTCAGTCTTATTATCCTTGTCATGACCATGTTCATCAAGGAAGCGCTGGAGTTCTCAGTTTTCCCGACTGTTCTGCTGCTGACTACGGTTCTGCGACTGTCGCTGAACGTTTCCACCACCCGTGGTATTCTTTCCAGCGGCTACGCGGGCAACGTCATCGCGGCGTTCGGTAACTTCGTAATGGGGGGCGACGCGATAGTCGGCTTCCTGATATTCATAATCATCGTTTTGGTAAACTTCATCGTCATCACCAAGGGCTCCGAGCGAGTATCCGAGGTAGCTGCGAGATTCACCCTGGACGCGATGCCCGGTAAGCAGATGGCTATCGACGCCGACCTCAACGCCGGCATAATCAACGAGGAAGAAGCCAAAAGGCGCCGTAACAACATTCAGCGCGAGGCTGACTTCTACGGTTCCATGGACGGTGCCACGAAGTTCGTAAAGGGCGACGCGATAATGTCCATCGTCACCACGCTTGTCAACCTCATCGGCGGCGTCATCATCGGAATGGTGCGCGGCGGCGGTGATTTCAACACTATACTCAACACCTATTCGCTGGCGACGGTCGGCGACGGTCTGTGCTCACAGATACCCGCGCTGCTTATCTCCGTTGCGACAGGTATGATAGTTACCCGCGCCGCAAGCGAGGACAGCCTTGTCAACGATATCAAGAGCCAGTTCACCGCGCAGCCTTTCGTGCTGATGATAGCCGGCATCGTCATGATAGTCATGATGGTGATACCGGGCTTCCCGACGGTGGTCTGCCTTATTCTCGGCGTGCTGCTGATACTGGGCGCAGTCCTGCTCAACCGCAACAAGAAGAAAATGGCTGAGATGGAGCTCGCGCAGCGCAAAAAGGCAGAAGAAAAGGAAATGGAAAAGCTCCCTGCCGACAACGATTATTACCGCGACATCGACAACGTGTTCAAGCTGCTGAACGTCGAGCCCATCGAGATGGAATTCGGCTACAGCCTGCTGCGGCTTGTCGATGAGAAATCCGGCGGTAACTTCATCGAGCGCGTGGTCATATTCCGAAAGCAGTTCGCGCTTGATATGGGTATGGTCATTCCCTCCGTGAGAATGACGGATAACCCAGAGATAAACCCGAACATGTACATCATCAAGATAAAGGGCGAGGAAGTTGCCCGGGGTGAGATACTTGTTGACCACTACCTCGCGCTGGACAGCGGCGACGTCACCCAGCAGATAGAGGGTATTGACACGGTGGAGCCTGCATTCGGGCTGCCCGCGAAGTGGATATCCGAGGACAAGAAGATAATGGCGGACGTGGCAGGCTACACGCTCATCGACCCGGTTTCCGTCATGATAACGCACTGGTCTGAGATAATGAAGCGCTATGCGTATGAGCTTCTTTCCCGCCAGGACGTAAACACCATGCTGGACAACATCAAAAAGACCAACCCCATCGTGGTGGACGACCTTATACCGAAAGTTATATCTGTCGGCTATCTGCAGAAAATTCTCGCGAACCTTCTCAAGGAAGGCATACCGATACGCGACCTGGAAACCATTCTGGAGACCATCGGCGACCACGCGAATGTCCTCAAGGACACCGACATCATCACGGAATATGTGCGGCAGTCGCTCAAGCGCACCATCACGCACCGCTTCTCCGAGGCGAATTCCCTGCGTGTGATCACGCTGGATACGCAGATAGAGGACATGATAGTGAGCTCCGTCAAGAAATCCGACCAGGGAAGCTACCTTGCGATGGCTCCCGACCTGATACAGCGGATTGTCGCGGCGTCCAACCAGGAGATAGACAAGATAAAGGACGTTATACCAACTGTAATAATCCTGACTTCTCCGGTGGTGAGAATTTACTACAAGAAGCTCACCGAGCAGTTCATTCCGAACATCACGGTGCTCTCCTACAGCGAGATAGACTCCACCGCGCAGATACAGGCGATAGGCAACATTTCGCTTGGCTCGCCCGCGCAGAGAACTGCTCCCATGGGACAGCCAGCGGCAGCGCACTGATCTGCGGTGCGCCCTGCCGACCCGCATAACTCAGACTACACCCGGAAGGAGGGATAAGCATGGAAAGCAGCAATGCAGCGCTCCTGGAGGATTACGCCATGAGCCGCAGCGAGGCAGTCCGCAATGAGATAGTGCTGAAAAATCTCGGGCTGGTGCGTGCATGCGTCTTTTCCCTGCGGAATACCTTCATAAAGTACGGCGACGTTGACGACGTGGTCAACGAGGGCGTCATCGCCCTCATGGACGCGATAGAGAGCTTCGACCCCACAAAGGGCGCAAAGTTCGAAACCTACGCCTCGCTGAAAATACGCGGCGCGGTCATCGATTATGTCCGGAAACAGGATTGGGTGCCAAGACCTGTAAGAAAATTTGCCCGCGACCTTGACAAGGCGAACAGTATATTGTATAATCAATATAATAGGGCGCCGACAAACGGCGAACTTGCAGATTACCTCGGGATAAGCGAGGAAAAGCTGCTCAAGGGCATGGCAGACGCTTCCAATGCGGTCACGCTTTCCTTTGAGGAGCTTCTGTACGAGGATAATTTCGGGGATTCCGCTTCTGCGGACGACAGCACGGATTCACGGCTGCTGCGGCAGGAGCTGCGCGAGGTCACTGCGGGTGCGATAGCTTCCCTTAAGGAGAAGGAGCGCCAGGTGATCACGCTGTACTATTACAAGAGCATGAAGTATTCCGACATCGCGAAAGTCATCGGCGTGTCGGAATCCCGAGTGTGCCAGATAAACACAAAAGCGATGCTGGCGCTGAAAGCAGCGCTGGAGCCTTACATCAGGGGGAATTCCCCGGAGAAGGAGGAACAGGCTTGAACAGAGGATACTACTACGCCTGCAACGGCATGATAATGAACCAGCGCAAGCTGGACTGCATCGGCAACAATCTCACGAACGTTTCCACTGCCGGTTACAAGCGCGATACGATAATCACCAACAGGTTTCAGGAGCAGATGATACTCGTCAAGCACCGTGAGGAGCTTTCCGGTACGTTTGCGCAGACCTATGTGGATACTTCCTACACCGACCTCGGGCAGGGCACGTTTGAGTACACCGAGTCGCCGTTCGATGTTGCGATAAACGGCGACGTTTACTTCAACATCGCGGGCTACAACGGCGAGAATATGCTCACCAGAAACGGTCAGTGGGAGCTTGACGAAGAGGGCTACCTGTGCCTTTCCAATTCCGGCAGGATTCTGGGCGAGAACGGCGAGATATACCTCGGCAACAAGGATTTCGTCATAGACAACGACGGCGCCATCTATCAGGACGGTGAACTCGTGGACAGGCTGCGCCTTTCCTACATCGACCCCGAGGGGAATGTTGACAAGTTCGGCGCGAATATGTTCACTTCCGTTCAGGCAGGCGATGTTCCCGAGGGGACGAGGTTTGAGATAATCCAGGGCGCGTATGAGCGCTCCAATATCGACGTCAACTATGAGATGACCATGATGATGAACGCGAACCGCATCTACGAGGCTTCAAGCTCGCTCGCGAAGCTGCTCGACAGCATGAACCAGAAGTCCAGTTCGATTTGCAAGATCTGAGGAGAATAAGCCATGAATATATCGTTCCACACCGGAAAAACAGCGATGATCGAGCAGGCAAAGGCTCTTAACGTATACGGCAACAACATCGCGAATGTGAATACATACGGCTACCAGACGATACGCCCGTCCTTCGCGGACTGCCTGTATTCCACCCAGCGCGCCACCGAAGAGGACTGGCAGACGGGTCACGGCGCATATGTCCAGAAAACCGACGTCATGTTCGACGAGAGCTCTTTCTATTATACCGAGCGCCCTCTGGATTACGCGCTGCCCAACGAGGGTTTCTTTGCTGTTGAGGACCGTTACGGCGACGTCAACTACACCCGCGACGGCGCGTTTGCCATGACGCAGGCCGACAACGGCGAGTGGTACCTGGTTTCCGGCAGCGGCGAATATGTGCTGGATTACGACAAGAACCGCATAGTGGTACCGTTCGACACGGACGGCGCTGCACCTGACTATCAGGCGCTCAGCGACATGATAGGCGTGTTCAGGTTCGATAATGTATACGGTATCGAGGCAGCGGCGACCAACCGCTACACCGAAACCGCAAGGAGCGGCGCAGCGACTGCCGACACCACCGCTGAAAAGCTGCAGGGCGTTCTCATCACGTCAAACGTGAACCTCGCCGACCAGATGGTCAAGCTCATCGAGACCCAGCGTGCATACCAGCTCAGCTCAAGGGTAGTCACCACCTCCGACGAGTTTTCAAGGCTGGCAAATAATCTGCGGTGATATCCGTTAGGAGTAGGAAATGCTTAAGAATTACGACGAACTATCCCCCGTGGCAATAGACTGCCTGCGCGAGATAGGAAATATAGGTTCCGGCAGCGCGGCCTCTTCTCTCTCAGAGATGCTTGGAAAGCCGATAGAGATGAAGGTGCCGAACGTATGCGTGCTGGAATATCAGCAGATAATCGACACCATGGGCGGCCCCGAGAAAGTCATCACCGGCATTCTGGTGCGGCTGCAGGGCGATATCAAGGGCATGATGATGTTCCTGCTGGAGGACAGCTTTGCACAGGTGGTGCTCTCCACATTCATGAGCGCCGAGAATGTGCAGGTCACAAAGCTTGACGACATGCAGCTTTCCGTCATCACCGAGATGGGCAATATCATGGCGGGCAGCTACCTCCGCGCCCTTGGCACGCTGACTGGGCTGACTATCGACATGAGCATTCCGTCGATGACTGTGGACATGCTGGGCGCGATAATGAGCGTGCCGATAATCGAGTTTTCGCAGGTCGGCGACAAGGTTCTGTTCATCGACGACGGATTTGCGATAGACGGCGTGGACATCAAGTCAAACATCATTCTTATCCCGGAGATGGACTCCCTCGAAACACTTATGAAGAAACTTGGTGTTATGTGATGGCAAATCTGACGATAGGCATTTCCGACCTGAAGGTGTGCAGACCTCCGGACGTGCTGGTCACATACGCGCTGGGTTCCTGCGTTGGCATATGCCTGCTTGACAGCGCGACGGGCGTGGGCGGAATGTCGCACATAATGCTGCCGGACAGCACCCAGGCAACAAACGGCGCCGCGACCCCGATGAGGTTCGCAGACACCGCGATACCCATGCTGGTGAACGAAATGGTGAAGCTTGGCGCGAGCCGTTCCCGTCTGAAGGCGAAGATAGCCGGAGGCGCGGTGATGTTCGCAGCCACGAGCGACAGGTTCAATATCGGTGAGCGCAACATAGCCGCGGTGAAAGCGGCGCTCCGCAAGGAGGGCATTCCGATAATAGCCGAGGACACCGGGCTTAATTACGGAAGAACCGTGTTCTTCTACCCGGAAACCGGCATAATGGAAGTCCGCGCAGCCTCAAAGGGGAACAGACAGCTATAAAAAAAGCCCGTGCATTGTTGCACGGGTCATTTTCATATCTCGGGGAAATTCTCCATGGTGCGGATGAATATATCCGCGAACCTGCTCACGTCGCCCCGGGGAGCGGTGTTCACGTCGTAAATCCCCACCACGAAGAAGCCGGCGTTGTGTGCGGTTTCGGCGCAGTAAGCCGCGTCCTCCACCACCACGCATTCAGACGGCTCCGCGCCCAGGCGCCGGGCAGCCTGCAGGTAAATGTCGGGCTTGTCCTTGTGTGCGCCGGCTTCGGTGCAGTCCAGATAGAAGCGGAAGTAGCGGTCGATGTCGAATTTCTCGGTGAACGGCTGCGAGACCCAGCGGTCCGTGGCGCTGGCAATGCACATTTCGGCGCCCTGCTGCTTCAGGCGTTCAAGTACCGCGAGGGCGCCCGGCTTCGGCTGGATAATGTCGGAGTATTTCTGCTTCATTCCCATGCGGACCTGCTGCATCGCGGCTTCGTTTCCGAGGTCCTGCGGGGTGAAACTGCCGTACCACCAGCCCATGCTGTCTGCGATAGTCCCGTCGAGGTCGAATATGTAGAATTTTTTCATGTTGTCTCCGTCTGGCGTTATCCTACTTCTGTGGGAATGACGCCGTATTTTATTTTCATTCTGAGTATCCTCAGCACCGACTGGTCAAGGCGTTCCTGCGATATCTCCCCGGAATTCACCGCAGCTGCCAGCGCGGACACCGCATTTTCATAATCAGAGCTGCACAGCAGGTCTGCCCCCGCGAGGAATGCAGTCACTGCCGCCTTGTTTTCCCCGCAGTATTCCCCGACGGCCTGCATTGAGAGGTCGTCGGTCATTATCACGCCGTCGAAGCCGAGGCTGCGCACCAGCGCGTACATCTCCGGCGAAAGAGAACCGGGCAGGTCAGCGTTCACGCATTCCACGATGTTGTGGGAAACCATGACCACTGGCGCCCCCTGTTCCATGCCAGCGGTGAACGGCTTGAGGTCGAGTTCCTGCAGCTCGGACATGGGACGGCTGTCCAGCGAAATTCCAGTGTGGGTGTCGAGGTTGTTACCGTAGCCGGGGAAGTGCTTCAGCGTGCAGATAAAGCTGTTGTCGCAGTACCCCGCAACTGCATTCCGCACCGCTTCGGTGACTTCATCGACATCGGTGCCGAAAGCGCGGTCGGCTATGTAGTCGCTGAGCGAACGCGGGAGGTCGCACACCGGCGCGAGGTTCATGTTAAGCCCCAGCGCCCGCAGGAATGCGGATTTCTCCGCAGCGTCGGAATACACCCCCTGCGCTCCCCCGGAAGCCAGCACCTCCGACTGCGCGGGGAACTCCTCATCGCGGAATTGCGGGTACTTCGACGCGCGTACAACGGTGCCGCCCTCCTCATCGACAGCGAGCAGCAGCGGAATTCCGGACTGCTCCTGCAGCTGCGCGAGCTGCTGCGTTAGGGTTTTGGGGTCGCTTTCCTTGAAATCAGCGCCGAACAGCGTGAAGCCACCGGGGTGGAATTCCGCGATGACCTCCTGTGCAGTTTCGAACCCGGGGTACCGCGCGAGGACTACCTGCCCCGCCTTTTCTTCCGTGGACATTCCCGCGAGGAGGGTTTCGGCGTAGTCGGGCTGTTCTTCTGTTTCCACCGTGACGGGTAATTCTGGCTCCACGGTGTCCGCGGTGGGGGGAGTGTCGTCGGTGTCTATCGTCCCGGGGAGCGGCTCCGTCAGGGAGGTGGAATTCTCAGTGGCAGAAACGCGGCTTGGCACGCTGCCCTGCGTGCTTGCGCAGCCTGTCAGGGCAAGAGTCGTCAGGGCTGCGAATAATTTTCTTAGCTTCATATGTATCCTCCTGTTGTAATGTCGTTATTTGTGTGAAAACTGGTTTTCATAGGTTCCCACAGATGATTATATCACATTTCCCGACATAAATCAACATGTGAAAGTTTCTGGAATTGTGCCGAAAACTGTTGCACAATGCCGCCAAATGTGCTATAATAAAAGCAGTGCGTTTATTATAGCCAAATGCCCTGCACATACTTTCGCTGATGGCAAATTCGTGCATATCGGCAATGTACTGTAAAAAACACCCGTTTAGTACGGAATATATAAGGATTTGAAATGATAAAAGAAAATCAGAAACTGCTGAACCGCATAAACGTCCTTACGGACGCGGCTGCGGCTGTGCTTGCGGTGACTGCGGCTTATCTGCTGGTGTTCAACCTGCTCGATTTTGAGCGGAACTTTCCGCTCACCAGTTACATCAGGCTGGCGCTGATATTCATACCGATACAGCTGGTCACATATGCGTGCATGGGGCTTTACGGCTCGTTCCGCAGCAAGACTTTCGCGACGGAGTTCGGGCGGATATTCGCGGCGTTCCTGCTGGACGGAATGACGCTCATCGCGCTGCTGTACGTCGTCAGGATAATCGACTTTTCGCGCTGGGCGCTGGCAATATTCCTTGCGCTGGATTTCCTGATAGTCACGTTAAAGCGCTTCGTCCTGCGAAAGACCCTGCGAAAATTCCGCGAAAGCGGCTACAACAAGAAATACGTGCTGATAGTCGGCAGCGGTCAGGCAGCCGCGGATTACCTGCACACCATAAGGGAACAGCGCTGGCTCGGCTACGAGTGTGCCGGGTGCGTTGCAGACGAGCCGCTGGCAGGGACGAAGCTGCTGGGCGGCATGGACAGCCTGCAGAAAGTGCTTGAGGAGCGCAGCTACGACGAGGTGGTGTGCGCCCTTGGCAGCAGCGAGAGCGAGCAGCTTTCCGCAGCGGTGGAGGCGTGCGAGCTGACCGGTACGAAAATATCGGTGATACCGAGCATATATAAGTATATGTCGTCGTCGCCTGCCATCGACGTGGTGGGAAATATCCCCATGATGAATATAAGGCGCATTCCGCTGGACAATATAGGCAATGCGGCGCTCAAGCGCATGGTGGATATAGCAGGCTCGCTGGTGCTGCTGGTGCTTACTTCCCCGATAATGCTGGCGAGCATGCTGATAATCAGGATAACGATGGGTAAGCATGTGATATTCAGGCAGCAGCGCGTGGGTCTGAACAAGAAGATATTCACGATGTACAAGCTGCGCTCCATGCGCGACAGCGCCGAAAAGGACACCGCGTGGTCCACCGAAAACGATCCGCGCCGCACGAAGTTCGGCGCGTTCATACGCAAGTTCTCGATAGACGAGCTGCCGCAGCTGGTGAACGTCCTCAAAGGGGACATGAGCCTTGTGGGACCGCGCCCTGAGATACCGTTCTATGTGAACGACTTCAAGGACAAGATACCCATGTACATGATAAAGCACCAGGTAAAGCCCGGAATGACGGGTCTGGCGCAGATAAACGGCTACCGCGGTGATACGTCGATAGAAAAGCGTATCGAGTTCGACGTGCAGTACATAGAAAACTGGAACTTCTTCCTTGATATTTCGATACTGCTGCGCACGGCGCTGAGCGGCTTCATGAACAAAGAAAAAATATCTGAGAAACAGAAAAAGAAAAAAACATACAGACCGGAGAAATACAACATGAACAAGAACAAAGCAAAAATCGACCTGATGGCGCTGATAATGTTCCTGCCGTCGATAATCGCTCTGGCAGTGATACCGGTTGTCCTAAGGATAACAACTGTCGTCACCGACCTAAAGCAGACCTATATGTACAACGGCGGCAGCGTCGTCACCGGCGACGATGGCACGACCTATCAGCTCATTGATGTTTATTCCCAGGGCAAGGGGCTGCTGACTATGGTGCTTGCCATCGTCATGATATTCATGGCGATGGTGTGCTGTCTCTCGCTGTTCAGGAGAATTGAAAAGCGCTCGCTGGTTTACGTCGGCTGCTCGTTCGTCATCGTCGTGATGTCGCTCATTTCCGCAGCCATGTCGGATTACACCCAGATCGCGTTTTTCGGCGAATACGACCGCGCCGAGGGCTTCTGGACCATCGCGTGCTATTTTGTGATGTTCCTGTTTTCGATGTACGCCTTCCGCACCTCGGGGAATTTCAGATTCCTGATGTACGGGCTGTTCTTCTGCGTCGGCGTGAACTTCATTCTCGGCGTTACTCAGGTCACCGGGCATAATCTCCTGCAGCAGCAGTGGTTCATGAACCTCATCGCCGACAGCGACCTGCGCAACGCGATTTCGGGAAGCTCCTTCTACACTGCGCAGCAGCTGGCTAACGGCTCACTGTATCACAGCAACTACATGGGCAGCTTCACGGGTCTTGTCGTGCCGCTGCTGACAGTCATGGCAATGTACGCTGAAACAAAGCTCCAGCGCGTTCTGTATATCGTTTTCGACGCTATGTCCATATTCCTGCTGGTGGGAAGCGCTGCGCGAAGCGGCGTTGTTGCAGTTGTAGCTGCGCTCATCGTCGGAATAATCGTGTTCGCACGCCAGATAGCAAAGCACTGGAAGCCCTGCGTTATCCTGGTCGCTTCCGCTGCGGTGGTGTTCGTCGGCGCGAACTTCGCTATGGGCAACAAGCTGTTTGAGCGTATCCCGTCCCTGTTTGAGGACGCTGTGGAGCTGATCGTTCCTGCTGCAGAAGAGGACAGCGACCTGTTCTCCAAGCTCCCTCTGCGCGAGATATCCACACCCGCAGACGGCACGCTTGTCCTCACCGGTCAGAACGACACCATGACCGTAGGCTACGACAAGGAAACGTACAATTACACATTCACCGGCAGCGACGGCGAGCCGATAACTGATATGCAGTCGTACACATTCAACGAGTACCCTGAACTGAAGATAGCGTACAAGCCGGCTGAAATGCGCGCAGCCGTCAGCATGGGCGACCTCACTATGACCTACGCAGTGGACGAAAACGGCAATATGAGCTCTGTCAGCGGCGAAACGCTGAAGTATTCCTCCGACGGAATGTACGGTCTGAAAACCGACGAGGGACTTGTCGTTGCCGACATAAACGGCAAAACGCTGTATATCGAATACGACAGCGAATACAAGAACCCGGCGTTCACGGAATATAACGACGGCGACGAGTACGGCACAAATATCAGCGGAGTGCTCACCTACCTGTTCCCGGATACTGATTTCAGCGATGTTGCGCTGCGCACTGAGGCTTCTTCCGATACAAGCTCGATACGCGACGTTATCGCGATGTATTTCTATGGCAACAGCCAGAGTTCGCTGATGTTCGACCTTGTGAACGGCAAGAAGATCGAGATGATTGACTACCGCACCGCAGACCCGATTCTCCCCGAAAATGCAGAGCATATCGGCTTTGAGGGCAAGGAGAAGGTAGGGTCATCGAGAGGCTATATCTGGTCCAGAACGCTCCCGCTGCTGAAGAACTGCCTGATAAAGGGCTATGGCGCGGATACGTTCACGTATGAGTTCCCGCAGAACGACGTTCTCGCGAAGTACTACGCATATTCCGACTACAACGAGGGCTTCTATATCACCGTTGACAAGCCGCATAACATGTACCTGCAGATGTTCTATTCCAACGGACTTATCGCGCTGGTGGCATTCCTTGGCATTGCGGTGTTCTATCTGGTGGATTGCTTCCGTCTGTATGCGCTGAGAAAGACCTACCGCCGCGAACAGATAATGGGTACCGCAGTAATGCTGGGTATCATGGGCTATCTCGCCGCAGGAATATTCAACGACTCCGTGGTATCCGTGGCACCGATGTTCTGGGTGCTGCTGGGAACCGGCGCCGCACTCAACACCATCAATCGCCGCATTGACAGAAACGTGCAGCTTGACGAGGAATACGCCCCCGTTGAAGAAGAACGCATGCCCACCCCAGAAGAGAACGAAAAGGACAGACAGGTGGCAAAGGCAGGCGAGATACTCGCAGCGGCAATGCGCGCAGAACTCGACAAGAAAGCAGAGGAAAAGGCTAACAGAACTATCACCCGCGACGACGTGAACTCCCTGCTGGAGAGCGTCCGCGCACTGAAAGCGGAAGGCTCCACCGACGAGGAAAACACGGAAAAGACCCCGGAGGACAGCGATGATAACAGCTGATTTCCACACGCACACTGACTTTTCATCGGACAGCGAGCAGCCGATGGAGGGCGCCCTGGAAGCGCTCATCAGCAAGGGAATAAAGACCGTGTGCTTCACGGAGCACATGGATATGGATTACCCCGGCGGCGAGTTCATTCTTGATACGGCAGCTTATCGGGCGCGCCTGCTGGAACTCCGCGAGAAGTTCCGGGGGCGTATCGGGGTGCTTTTCGGCGTGGAGCTGGGGCTTATGGATTACCTTGCGCCGCGGCTGAGGGAGTACGTTTCGGGGTGGGATTTCGATTTCATCATCGGTTCGTCGCACCTGGTGGACGGCGTTGACCCGTATTACCCTGAGTATTTCAGCAAACACGGCGACTATAACGGCATTCTGCGGTACTTTGAGAGCATTCTCGCGAATATACGCGCGTTCGATGATTTCGACGTTTACGGGCATCTGGATTACGTTGTGCGGTACAGCGGCGCGAAGAATTACCGTCCTGCTGATTTCGCGGAGCTTCTCGACGAGATACTGAAAACGCTCATTTCCATGGGCAAGGGCGTCGAGCTGAATACCGCAGGGCTGAAATACGGGCTTGAGTTCGCTCACCCTCACCCGGAACTGCTGAAACGTTACCGTGAACTTGGCGGCGAGATAATCACGGTGGGTTCCGACGGGCATAAAGCGGAGCATTACGCGTGGGATTTCGACCGGGCAGGGGATATCCTCAGGAATGCGGGGTTCGGGTATTACACCGTGTTCAGAGGGCGTAAGCCGCAGTTCGTGAAAATATGAGTAAAACCGGGCAGTGCGCTGTCCGGTTTTCGACATTTGTCGATGATTTTTCTGAAATTGTTTGTTCAATGTTTACATACTCCTTTGTGCAGAATGTGTAAAAAAGCTGAAATTTATCAAAGGTACTTGTATATTTGCGATAAATATGTTACAATGTATACAGACAAATCCTAACGGGTATGTCTTACTAATCAAGGTCGAATATACGGTAAAGGGAAATGGTATTAAAGGCACACTATAGTTCGTGTGAAAACAACACCATTTAAAAGTACCTACAGCCGTATGCCCGTCGGGGCACCCCCCAAATGGTGTTAATAGCACATAATAGTTCGTGTGAAAACATGGAAATTAAACAGCGCCTACAGCCGTATGCCCGTCGGGGCATCCCCAAAATGGTGTTAATGGCACATAATAGTTCGTGTGAAAACATGGAAATTAAGCAGAGCCTACAGCCGTATTCCAGCCGGGGAACCCGGCCCGACCTGAAAGGAATGATGAGTATGAAAGTAACAATCACCGCTAAGAAGCTCAGTATCAACCAGTCCTTTACGGACTATGCAACGCAGAAGCTCAGCGCAAAGCTTGACCGCTTCTTCCCTGAGGAAGCAGAGGCAAAGATAACACTTGAGGAGCGCAGGGAGCTTATCGTGCTGGAGCTGACGGTAAAATATAACGGTATCATCTACCGTGCAGAGCAGTCCGCTAAGGACAAGAACGACGCTCTCGACGTGACCGTTGACCGCGTTATCCGCCAGATAAGAAAGCAGAAGACAAAGGTCGAGAAGAACCTGCGCACCGGCGCGTTCGAGGGTCTTGCACCCGAGCCCGAGGAGAAGGAGTACGAAGTCATTCGCGAGAAGAAGTTCCGCCTGCGCCCGATGTCCGTTGACGAGGCTATTCTGCAGATGAACCTGCTCGACCACACGTTCTTCATGTTCAAGAATGCCGAGACCGGCGACGTAAACGTTGTTTACAAGCGCGACGAGGGTAACTACGCAGTTCTCGTGCCCGAGGGCTGAGCGCGTAACGACACAGTAACATAGCAGCTTATTCGGCTCCGTCGGCGTCCCCGACGGGGCTGAAATGCTGATTTGGGGAACCTGCACAAAAAACAAAAGAAAACTTTGTGCAAATCAACGCCCTTGTAATGTAAACGATTTACTGCTATAATGTACTTAGGGCAGTGAAAAGCCCGAAAATCGTAAAACAAGCCGGACAACGGCACAGAAAATATGGAGGAATACCAATGAACTACGGACATTTCGACGAACTCAACAAAGAGTATGTCATCACCCGTCCGGACACACCGTCCGCATGGGCAAACTACCTCGGCGACCCCGAGTACGGCGCTATCATTTCCAACAACGCAGGCGGTTACAGCTTCGTAAAGAGCGGCGCTAACGGACGCGTTATCCGCTACCGCTTCAACGGCGTTGCAAACGACACCCCCGGACGTTACGTTTACCTGCGCGATCATGAGAGCGGTGAATACTGGTCTGCTTCCTGGGCGCCCGTATGCAAGCCCCTCGACGAGTTCAAGAGCGAGTGCCGTCACGGTACTGCATATACCATCATCACTTCCGAGTACAAGGGCGTCAAGTCCGAGGTGACTTACTACGTTCCTCAGGGCGCTACATACGAGGTATGGGCTGCCAAGGTAACAAACACCTCCGACAAGCCCAGAAAGCTTGCAGTTACCGGCTACTGCGAGTTCGTCAACGACCCGAACTACGAGCAGGATCAGGTAAACCTGCAGTACACCCTGTTCATCACCCGCACCTATTTCAAGGGCAACTATATCCACCAGATGCAGAATGAGATCTACAACCCCAACAGCGGCCGCTTCCTGGGCCTTGCTGCTGCAAAGGTAGACGCTTACTGCGGCGACCGCGACTCCTTCGTAGGCTCCTACAGAAGCTATGCTAACCCCAAGGGCATCGAAGAGGGACTCAAGGGCGACCTGAACTACAACACCAACTCCTGCGGCGCGCTTGAGAGCGACATCGTGCTCCAGCCCGGCGAGAGCAAGGAGCTGACATACGTACTGGGCGGTCAGAAGACCGAGGCTGAGATCACCGAGATCATCGCTAAGTACGAGAAGCCCGGCACCGTTGCCGCTGAGCTTGAGCAGCTCAAGAACTTCTGGCACAGCAAGCTGAACAACCTCCAGGTACACACCCCCGACGCAAACTTCAACAACATGGTCAACACCTGGAACGCATACAACTGCTTCATCACATTCATCTGGTCCAGAGCGGCTTCCTTCCAGTACTGCGGTCTGAGAAACGGCTTCGGCTACCGCGACACCGTTCAGGATATCCAGGGCGTTATCCACCTCGCTCCTGAGATGGCAAAGAAGCAGATCGAGTTCATGCTCTCCGCACAGGTTACAAACGGCGCTGGTCTGCCCCTGGTAAAGTACGACCACAAGGCAGGTCAGGAGAACCACCCCGACGAGAACGACGAGAACTCCGTATACGCAAAGCAGACCGGTCACCCCAGCTACCGTGCAGACGACGCTCTGTGGCTGTTCCCGACCGTTTACAAGTACGTTTCTGAGAGCGGCGACAGCGCATTCCTCGACGAGGAGATACTCTACGCTAACGACGGCGAGAAGGGCACTGTTTACGACCACCTCAAGAGAGCCATCGACTTCTCCATGAACCACCTCGGCAACCACGGCATGCCCGCAGGTCTGCACGCAGACTGGAATGACTGCCTCCGTCTTGGCAAGCAGGGCGAGTCCACATTCGTTGCATTCCAGCTGGTATATGCAGTTAAGATACTGCGCACCTATGCAGTTGAGAAGAACGACGCCGAGTACGTTAAGTACCTCGACGAGATAAAGGCAAAGCTCGACACTATCCTTTCCGCTTGCTGGAACGAGGACAGATGGATCCGCGGCTACAAGGAGGACGGCACCGTTATCGGTCAGCGCACCGACCCCGAGGCTTCCATGTGGCTGAACCCGCAGAGCTGGTCCGTAATTTCCGGCTTTGCCACAAAGGAGCAGGGCGAGAAGGCTATGGACAGCGTTGAGCGCGAGCTGAACACTCCCTACGGCGCAATGGTAATGTATCCTCCCTATGTTAAGCACGGCTTCCCCGGAGCGCTCATGCAGTGCTTCAACAAGTGCACAAAGGAGAACGCAGGTATCTTCTCTCAGCCCCAGGGCTGGCTGATACTGGCTGAATCCAAGCTGGGTCACGGCAACCGCGCATACAAGTACTGGACAGAAGCTGCTCCCGCTACCTACAACGACAACGCAGAGCACAGAGTTCTGGAGCCGTACGTATACGGTCAGTTCGTTGAGGGCAAGGACAGCCCGTTCGCAGGCCGCGCACACGTTCATTGGCTGACTGGTACCGCTTCCACCGTAATGGTAGGTACAACTGAGGGTATCCTCGGTCTTAACCCCGAAACAAAGGGTATCGTCATCGATCCGTCCATTCCCTCCGAGTGGAAGGAATACACCATGGACAAGACATTCCGCGGCAAGAAGCTGCATGTTACCGTCAAGAACCCGAACGGTTCCGAGCACGGCGTGAAGTCCGTCACAGTCAACGGCGAGAAGATTGAGGGCAAGCTGATCCTCGACTCTATCCTCAAGCCTGAGAACGATATCGTTATCGAGCTGTAAGTCACAATAAGAATAAAATCCCCCGTTCCGGCGAGCGGGGGATTTTTTATCTGATGATTTTTTGCATTGCGCTCAGCAGTTCAGAGAACTGCTTCTTTTCTGGCGCTGTCAGGCTGTTCAGGAGGTCTATAAGTTTCAGTTCATTGTCTGAAATGCTGTTCACGGAGATGTTCTGTTTGACATCGGTCAGACCTGCGATATAATCAAGGCTCACATTGTAATATTTCGCCAGAGCGATGGCGCGTTCAAATGATATCTCGCTGCCGCCCTTTTCATAGACCGCATAGTACTGATATGGTGTGCCGAGGTATTCGGCGATTTCGCGCTGGGTCTTGTCGTTGTCCTCCCGGAGTTCTCTTATCCGTCGGTAGTATGCCATGATATATCATTCCTTTCTGTATAGAAAATCATAACATATTTCATTAGTATACCTTGACAAATCCAATATATTATATCTGTCTCTTATACACATCTCCGAGCCCACGAGACTCCTGAGCATCT
>ENA-OZRI01000003-OZRI01000003.1-human-gut-metagenome-genome-assembly--contig:-NODE-3-length-63630-cov-5.663012_pt1 | contig 63630 bp, 60 predicted proteins | sample MGYA00243265_ERZ653937 | MGnify/ENA primary metagenome ERZ653937 (study PRJEB26926, sample SAMN06164566) | human gut metagenome | biome: ENVO:00009003; feature: ENVO:2100002; material: ENVO:00002003... | reverse complement strand
CGAGATGCTCAGGAGTCTCGTGGGCTCGGAGATGTGTATAAGAGACAGGTCTGGTCTGGCGCCGCAGCGTAAACCACGTATGAGGCGCCGTTCTTGGTGTAGCTTTCTTTAAGCGCCCTTGCGTCCGTGTAACTCCCGGAACTGTTCTCGAAAAGCATCTGATAGACGTCGTCCCCAGTGAGCACTTCCCATTCAGCGGGGAAGCTTATTTTCATGCCGCAGGCGGTGACTTCCGCAGAGGCGTCGGTCTTTTTCAGGCTGGCTGTTACGGTGTTCCCCGAGCATGCGGTCATGGTGATGGTCATTAGTACTGCCGCTGCTGCGGAAATTGTCTTTTTCATTTGTATCTCCTTGAAATCATGTTGGTACTGCGTTAATTATACATCATTCCCGCGGGAATTGCAACCGCTGGTTAGCAGGGAAAAATACTACTTGCAATATTAATAAAAAAGTGGTACAATATAAAAGTAGTATTTTCAGCCGTTTATACGGTGTAATCATAAAAAGAGGAGATTTCCATAAATGAAATTAGGTATGGTAGGTCTGCCGAATGTCGGCAAGAGCACCCTTTTCAACGCACTCACAAACGCAGGCGCCGAGTCTGCAAATTACCCGTTCTGCACCATTGAGCCGAACGTGGGCATAGTTTCCGTGCCGGACGAACGTCTGGACAAGCTTGCCGAGATGTATCACCCTGAGAAGTTCACCCCGGCTACACTGGAGTTCGTGGATATCGCGGGTCTGGTAAAGGGCGCTTCCAAGGGCGAGGGACTGGGCAACAAGTTCCTGTCGAATATCCGCGAGGTGGACGCTATCGTGCATGTGGTACGCTGCTTCCAGGACGACAACATAATCCACGTTGACGGCAGCATAGGCGCCGCAAGGGATATCGAAACCATCAACCTGGAGCTGATATTCTCCGACCTTGAGATACTCGAGCGCCGTATCGACCGCGCAAAGAAGGCAGTCAAGGGAGATAAGTCCCTGCAGAAGGAAGTTGACTTCTTCGAGGCGCTGAAGGCTCACCTTGAAAACGGAAAATCCGCGCGCAGCTATGATTTCACCGACGACGAGCGCGCAATGCTCAAGGATACGCCGCTGCTTTCCAACAAGCCGGTCATCTACGCTGCAAATCTCTCCGAGGCAGATTTCACCGGGGATATCAACAGCAACCCTGAGTACCAGGCAGTATGCGCCATCGCAAAGGAAGAGAACGCGGAGGTGCTGCCCATCTGCGCTCAGATAGAGGCTGAGATCTCCGGCATGAGCGACGAGGACAAGGAGCTGTTCCTTGCGGATATGCACCTTGAAAGTTCCGGTCTGGCTAGAATAATCAGGACCGGTTATCACCTGCTGGGACTTATATCCTACCTCACCGCAGGCCCGCAGGAGGTACGCGCGTGGACCATCACCCGCGGCACCAAGGCTCCGCAGGCGGCAGGAAAGATACACACCGACTTTGAAAAGGGCTTTATCCGCGCGGAAATAGTCGCATTTGACGACCTCATGTCCTGCGGAAGCATGGCTGCCGCAAAGGAAAAGGGACTTGTGCGCCTGGAAGGAAAGGATTATGTTATGCAGGACGGCGACGTTACGCTGTTCCGCTTTAACGTCTGATGTCTGAAATTCCCGGAAACACGATGGAGCGAGGTCCTGATGAACAAGATCATACGAGGTAGGAACAACAATACCAAAAAGGTAAAGCTGCTTTTCATATCCCAGGTGGTATTAGGCGTAATGCCGGTGCTGCTGCTGATCTTCTTTGTCTGGAAGAAGCTTTATAGCACGCCCATCGTGGCAGCGGTGTTCATTATCCTGATATTTTTGTGCAACCTGGCGTATGCGTTTCTTGGCAGGCAGTACGCGGTTCTCAATTCCGGCGTAAAGGGCGAACGCAGGCTGTTCCGCACGGTTAAGAAGCTGCACGGCACGAATATCGTGTTCCACAATCTGCCGGTCAGGTACAAGCGCGGCAGGTCGGAACTTGACATGCTGATAATCTGCCATGCCGGGGTGCTTATAATCGAGGTCAAGAACCATTCCGGCACGATAAGCGGTTCCTGGCGCGACGACAAGTGGACGCAGCGCAAGCATTACCGCGACGGAAAGGTCACGGAAACGCTCATGGACAACCCCATAAAGCAGATGCGCCGTCAGCGCGATATAGTCAAGAGTATCCTCACAGCCGCCGGCGAGGACGTGTGGATAGACTCCGTGCTGTACTTCTCGTCCCCGAATTCGCGTTTGAAGCTTTCCCTCCGCGAGAATGACTACGTGTGCTGCGAAAGCAATGAACTTCTTGATTTCCTGCGGAAATACGAGCACGGCGAAACGCTTTCCAAAACCAGAATGGAGCACATTTCAAAGATACTCAAAGACAGCGCGGGGATTTAGGTTGATTCGGAATTCGTAATGATGAATTCGGAATTATTGTGTCTGCTTCGCAGACGAATTTTAAAAACTTTGATATGAAACAACACAGGACAAAAGAAGCAATTCACTTTTGCCCTGTGTATTTTATAGTAAATCTTTTGAGATAAAGTCCCGCGTAGCGGGACACCATAATTCCGAATTAAAAAATCTCTCTTCCCCCCTTGACAAACCGGACGCTTGGTGATATAATAATAACGTTGCTGTAAAGTGTTTTCACTTGACACGTATATTCCAGAACGGAGAAGCATATGGAACGCACCGATATCGTCATACTTCTTGATATTTACGGCGAACTGCTGGCAAACGCCCAGCGCGACGCGCTCGATATGCGGTATAACGACGACCTTTCACTCGCTGAGATAGCGGTGGAGATGGGCGGCGTCACCCGGCAGAGCGTGCTGTATTCCATAAGAAAAGGCGAGCAGAAGCTGGCAGAGCTTGAGAGCAAGCTGGGTTTTCTGGCGCGGCTGAGGGAGCTTTCCGGTGAGATAGACCAGGCAAGGGATATCGTGGAGGATATGAAAAAGGACAGCAGCGACCACCGCCTTGATGAACTTGGCGCGCTTCTTTCAGAAATACGCGGGGGAATATAGACGGTACAGGATACGGATATGTGATGTAAAGGCGGTGAGGTCATGGCTTTCGAGGGACTTTCAGGCAAGCTCAACAGCGTTTTCGGAAAACTGAAGGGACGCGGCAAGCTCAACGAAAAGGACATCAGGGACGCTATGCGCGAGGTTCGCATGGCGCTGCTGGACGCGGACGTAAACTACAAGGTCGCTAAGGACTTCGTGGCAAAAGTCAGCGAAAAGGCGGTAGGCGAACAGGTCATGGAGAGCCTTACCCCCGCGCAGCAGGTAATAGATATAGTACACCGTGAGCTTATCGAGCTGATGGGCAACACCACCGCAAAGATAAACTTCCCGTCAAAGCCGCCGTGCGTTATCATGATGTGCGGTCTGCAGGGCGCCGGTAAGACCACCCACTGCGCAAAGCTTGCAAAGCACCTTATCGCGCAGAACAGGCGTCCGCTGCTGGTTGCCTGTGATATATACAGACCTGCGGCTATCGACCAGCTGAAGATAGTCGGCGAAAAGGCGGGCGCTCACGTTTTCGAGATGGGTCAGACCGACCCGGTGAAGATCGCAAAAGAGGGCATAAAATACGCCAAGGACAACGGCTTCGACGTTGTTCTGCTGGATACTGCGGGACGTCTGCACATTGACGAAACGCTCATGGACGAGCTGAAAAACATCAAGCGTGAAACAACCCCGGACGAGATACTGCTGGTGGTGGACTCCATGACCGGTCAGGACGCCGTGAATGTTGCGGAGAGCTTCAACGAGGCGCTGGATATCACCGGCGTTATCCTCACCAAGCTTGACGGCGACACCAGGGGCGGTGCTGCGCTGACAGTCCTTGCGATAACCGGCAAGCCGATAAAGTTCGCGGGCATAGGCGAAAAACTTGACGACATCGAGCCTTTCCACCCGGACAGAATGGCAAGCCGTATCTTAGGCATGGGCGATGTGCTCACCCTCATCGACAAGGCGAAGAACACCATCGACGAGAAGGCAGCTGCCAAGACCATGCAGAAGATGCAGGAGAATAAATTCGACCTGAACGACCTGTATGCACAGTTCGAGCAGATAGAGAAGATGGGCAGCATACATTCCCTGCTCAAAATGATACCCGGAGTTGCCGGAAAGGTCAGGGAAGAGGACATCGACGAAAAGAAGATGCCCCGCACAAAGGCGATAATCTCCTCTATGACGCCGAAGGAGCGCGAGAAGCCCTCCATCATCGACGCAAAGCGCAAGCGCCGCATTGCAGCGGGCAGCGGCACCCGTGTCGAGGACGTCAACCAGTTGCTGCGCCAGTTCGAGCAGATGCAGAAGATGATGAAGCAGCTCGGTTTCGGCGGCAAGGGTAAGGGCAAGAAGATGCGCATTCCCATGAACATGATGAAGCAGATGGGCAACATGGGCGGACCCGGCGGGTTCCCGATGTAATGCAGGCTGACGGAGTGGTTTATGAGAATATCCATTAACTAAGCATTCTTTGCGGAAACGCATTGAAATATAAAACAATTGCCCACAAGGGCAGAGCTGATATGATTTCACTGTGTAATACACATGAATATATCAATGCTGAAAGGAGAAAATAAAATGGCAGTTAAGATCAGACTTCGCAGAATGGGCGCAAAGAAGGCTCCCTTCTACCGTGTAGTTGTAGCTGATTCCCGTTACCCCAGAGATGGTCGTTTCATCGAGGAGATCGGCACCTATGATCCTACTAAGGAGCCGGCTCTCGTAAACATCGACACAGCTAAGGCTGACGAGTGGATCAAGAAGGGCGCACAGCCCACTGATACCGTTAAGAGACTTCTCAAGAAGTAATTCGCGGCAGCAGTAACGCGGGCATTTCTGCCCGTCAAGAACTTTACCGGGGAAATTCCCCTTTATCCCACAGGAGGGAACATATATGAAAGAGCTTCTGATAACTATCGCTTCTGCCCTCGTTGAGGACAAGGGCGCAGTTCAGGTCACTGTTGACGAGCCGGACGCTGAGGGCGTGGTAGTTTACCACCTCCACGTTGCCCAGGAGGACATGGGCAGGGTCATCGGCAAGCAGGGCAGGATCGCAAAGGCCATCCGCACCGTGATGCGCGCAGGCGCAGTACGTGCGGATGAGAAGATCTCGGTTGAGATCGACTGATAACAGATAAAAGCGGAACTCACAGTTCCGCTTTTTGTTTCTGAGGTGAAACATGAACGTAAAGGAAAACGACAACAAAGAGATAGTCAAGATGGTGCGCGAGGGTCTTAAAAAGACAGGGGGCTACTGTCCCTGCAGGATAGAGCACACCCCTGAGAACAAATGCATGTGCGAGGAATTCCGGCGCCAGATAGCCGATCCGGATTTCGAGGGATACTGCCACTGTATGTTGTATTACAAGAGCAAGTGAGCGCATTTTGAAGCAGATTATTTACGATTGCGCTTCCATATAGTGACATAAATTATTGACTTTTCATGCATCTGATGATATAATAAACGCAGAGCGTTTATTATATATTAAAATGCCTTGCACATACGTTCGCTTTCAGCGAACTCCGTGCATACCTGCAAACGAAACGCTATATTCAATCCACAAGAGGTACATCATGGCAGAAGAACTCTGGACAAAGGAATACAAGATAGAACGCTACCGCAAGATGAATGCCACGGCCGAAAAAGGCGCTGTGCTGTTTGCGGGTTCCTCGCTGATGGAGATGTTCCCGGTGGAGCAGTTCGCGGCTGAGGATAAACTGCGCGTTACCGTTATCAATCGCGGCGTCGGCGGCTTTATCACAGATGAACTGCTGGCAAATCTGGACGTCTGCATAACCGATCTCGCTCCACGCAAGCTGTTCATCAATATCGGCACGAACGACCTCAGCGACGCTTCCCGCTCGATGGATATGATCATGGGGAATTACGCCGAGATACTCACCCGCGTCAAGCAGGCAGTCCCCGGGGTGAAGCTGTACATTATGGCTTATTACCCGGTGAATTACGACGCTGCCACCCCCGAGATGAAAGAATGCCTGAAGATACGCAGCAATGAAAAGATAAACCTCGCCAACCGCGAATTACTGAAGCTTGCCGTGCGTTTCGGCGGCAAGTACATCAACGTGGACGGACCGCTTATGGACAAGCAGCTCAGGCTGAAAGCAGAATACACCATCGAGGGAATGCACATAAACGAAAAGGGCTACCGTGCGATATACCCCCAAGTGAAGAAATTCATTCTGGAATGAAAACGCTGAAATTCCCGGACGGCAGCACGGTGGATTATGAGCTGACCCGCAAGCCGGTGAAAAACGTCAATCTCCGGGTCAGGGAGGACGGAACGCTGCGCATTTCCGCGAACAGCCGCGTGAGCGTCCGGCATATCGAGGAGTTCATCGTGTCGCAGCAGGGGTTCATTCTGAAAGCGACGGAGCGCATAAAGGCGCGTTCCGCTGAGAATGAGATATCCGATAAAATGCGATGGCTCGGCAGGGAATACCCTATTCGTGTGATATCCAGCAGCCGCGAGTGCGCAGTCCTTGAGCAGGACGAGCTGCGGGTGTTCACGAGAGTACCAGAGCAGGAGCACGTCCGGCAGATGGTTCAGCAGTGGCTTGTTGAGAATTTCACCCAGCTGTGCCGCGAGCTCAACGCGGAAGTCCGCAGCAGCCTTGCTTCCGCAGGAATAAACCCACCGCCAACGCGCATAACTATAAAGGACATGAGATCCCGCTGGGGCAGCTGCACCTGGGCAAAAGGGCATATCTCCATCAATTTCAGGCTTGCCGCATACCCGCGGCAGACGGTGCTTTCGGTGTTCTGGCATGAATATGCGCATTACTGGCACCACGACCATTCGCAGCGGTTTTACGCGTTTCTGGAGAAGCATTACCCTGAATACCACAAGTGGAATTCACTGCTAAAATAACGGAGAGTATAACCGTGGCGCACAAAAATTCCCCTCCATGAACCGGAGAGGAATTTGCGTATCATATCTGTTCTGCCTTTTTTGTCTTGAAATAGTTCGGCTTGTTTGCGCCGATTATCTCCATGAGCTTGCTGCTGCGCTCGAAAACGAGCTTGAACAGCACGCAGCCGATTATCGTCACTACCACAAATTCGCCGGCAGCCACGGTTATCATGTTGAACCATACCGGCGGCTCGTTGCCATAGCAGATGTAAAGCTCAATGGGAATGATGATGCCGTTGCTTACGACCGAAGTCAGTGAAGCCACCCAGATATTCCTGATGTAGAACATAGGAATGACCGCGATAGCCGTCGCGAGCGTACCGAACACCATATCCATCAGCGCCATCGGGCTGAAGCAGTTTGCGATGAAGCAGCCGAGAATGAGCGCAATGCTGTAGTCCTTGCGGTAGAAGCACAGCAGCACCAGTATTTCCGAAAAACGGAACTGCACCGCGCCGAAGCTCAGACCCGGCAGTATCAGCGTTAACACTGCGTAAACTGCTGCGACGAGCGCAAGACGAACCAGGTTCTTGGTTTCAAAGATCTTGTTTCTGGACATAAAAAAACTCCTTGTTTTTTAACGGTGGTTGGACAAAGAAAACACCGTATTAATTTTTCCGTGCTACATGGCACTGATATATGATAACACATTCCGCGGGAAATTGCAATACCCTTTTTGAATAAAAATCCCACGCAGAACAGCGGCTTGTTGTCGCATTTTGTCGAAACTGAATTACAGGCGTCTGGTACGCCTTAACATAATCACATCACACAACTGAAAGGGAAATCATTATGGGAAAAAGAACATCATTCTACATGGAGCGCGAAGCGTTTGTAGAGCTTGCGCAGACGGCTGTGGATATGGGCTGCCTGATACTCCGTCAGAACGGAAAGAAGATCGTTTCTGCGCAGGATACGTCGATAATCACCGCAAGCTGCCAGCAGTATTACTTCTATCTGCCCGCTGCCGGTGAAATCGACGAGGACCTCCCGCTTGGCTGCTTCAACAAGAACGGAAGCATGGTCGTTGAAGCAAACTACACCACCCGCGACGAGAACTACGCCCTGCACCACGCGACTTTCTACCTCATGACAACGGTGCCCGACGGCAACGGTGGTTCCATCAGCGCGCCTGACTGCATGGTGACGCTTTACAAGAAGCTTGTCAAGAAGATGAAGATGCAGACTAAGTTCATCACCGTGCCCGCAGAGCGCATGTCCAACAGAATGACCTACTATGCAGACCCCGCAGACCGTTCCCACAAAATTTATATGACGCCGAAAATGGAAAAGGCGCTCAGCAAGCCGGAAGTTACTCTCTGCTGACGCTCCTGCGGTATTCCAGCGCCGTCATTCCGGTGCGCCTGCGGAACTGCCGCATGAAGTGGACGTCGTTCTCAAAGCCGCACAGCCCGGATATTTCGCGCACCGTCATCGCGGTGTTGGCGAGGTAGTATTCTGCAAGCTCCGTCTTTGCGCGCAGCACGTCCTCGTAGCAGCTTACGCCGAATTCCGCACGGTACAGCGTCTGGAAGTAGGACGGGCTGAGGGAAAGCCGCGCCGCCATGCTTTCCACGGTGTAGCATTCCCCGGGGGAGCCGTAAATTTCGGCGCGCAGCCGTTTCAGTCCCTCGCTGTGGGGCGCTGACGGAGTTTCACCGGCGCCTAGGGTCTGCGCTATCAGCAGCCGCAGCAGCAGGTCGGTGCATTCCCGGCTTTTTGGGGTGTCCGACATGCTTTCAAGCTTCAGCAGCCGGAACGCGTTTTCAGCCCCGCTGACCGAACCCACCGGCACCGGAACATTGAATGGTATGTTCAGCCGTTCAAAGAATACATCATTCTCATCGCACTCAAAGTGCGCCCAGTCGTTGACGTAATCAACACCTGCTGCCCCGTAATCCTGCGGGGCAGTATTTTTGTACAGTATCGCAGTTTCCGCGGGGACTTCAATGCGCTCCCCGTCGGCTATCACAAACGCCGGCGTGCGGAAAACCAGCAGCAGATTATCGCCGGAGCCTTCCGGCCTGATTATGTGGAACCACCGGTCGTGCCGGAAGCCTATTCCCATTGCATGCAGTTTCATAAAGACCTCCATAGTATGATATATCAGTCTTTTGATATTATACATCATTGAAAATCTGCTGTCAATACATTATAATGGATATAACAAATAAAACGCTGAAAGGACGAAACATCATGAAAACAGTACATCTTACCCTTAATCCGCTGGAGAAGAAGTCCCACATCAACCGCGAGATCTACGGAAACTTTTCAGAGCACCTCGGCAGGTGCGTTTACGACGGCATTTTCGTTGGTGAGGACAGCGATATCCCGAATATCGAGGGCTACCGCAAGGACGTCATCGACGCATTCAGGCAGATAAAGTTGCCGGTGCTGCGCTGGCCGGGCGGCTGCTTCGCTGACGAATACCACTGGCGCGACGGAATAGGCGAGAAGTCCGCGCGCAAAAAGATGATAAACACCCACTGGGGCGGCGTGGTAGAGGACAACAGCTTTGGCACGCATGAATTCATGCGCTTCTGCGAGCTGGTGGGCTGCGAGCCGTATATCTCCGGAAATGTAGGCAGCGGCACCGTTGAGGAGCTTTCCAACTGGGTGGAATACATGACGTTCGACGGTGTTTCCCCCATGGCAGAACTGCGCAGACGCAACGGCAGGGAACAGCCCTGGAAGCTGAAGTACCTCGGCATAGGCAACGAAAGCTGGGGCTGCGGTGGAAACATGCGCGCCGAGTATTATTCCGACCTGTATCGCCGTTACGCGACCTACTGCCGCAACTACAGCGGCAACCAGCTTTTCAAGGTAGCGAGCGGCTCGAATGCCGACGACTACAACTGGACTGAAGTCCTCATGAAGCAGGTGACCCCCTGGCACATGAACGGCATGTCCCTGCATTATTACACGCTCCCCACCGGCGACTGGGGGCACAAGGGCAGCGCGACGGAATTCGACGAGCAGGAGTATTACAAGACAATTCGCTCCACACTTCGCATTGAAGAGATGATACGCCGCCACGCGGGAATTATGGAGCGCTACGACCCAGAGCGCAAAGTCGGGCTCATCGTTGACGAATGGGGTACCTGGTACGATGTCGAGCCGGGCACAAATCCGGGCTTCCTCTATCAGCAGAACACCATGCGCGACGCGATAGTTGCGGGCGTCAACCTGAATATATTCAACCAGCATTCCGACCGTATCCCTATGGCAAATATCGCGCAGGCAGTCAATGTGCTGCAGGCTGTCCTGCTCACCGAGGGCGCAAAGACCGTCAAGACCCCGACCTACCATGTATTCGACCTGTACAAGGACCACCAGGACGCAGACCTCATTTACAGCCACATTGAGAATGAGTTTGCGGACGATGGCGTGCCTGCGCTGAGCCAGTCTGCTTCTGTCAACGGCGACGGAGAGGTGCTCGTGACTATCTCTAACGCCTCGCTGACCGAAAGCTACACCGTAGATATCGCGTCTGCATTTGCGGGGATAAAGTCCGCTGAGGGGCGTGTACTCACCGGCGAGGTACACGAGCACAACACTTTTGACGAGCCTGACAGGGTGACTATAGGCGCGCTCACAGTCAACACCGCAGATGGAAAGGCAGCCGCAGTAATACCCCCGTGCTCCGTCGCAGCGGTGAAGATAAAGCTGTGACACAGCGTAAGCCCTGCCGCCGCTGCCTGCTGCAGGAAGCCGACGAGAGTCAGCTGTACGAAATAATCCGGCAGAGGATAGCTCAGCTGCCGGCTTCGCAGAAAGTGGACGACGATGAATACTCAGCGCGGCTTTCCGCGTGCAGCGGCTGCGACAGCCTTGTCAGCGGCACCTGTCAGAAGTGCGGGTGCTATGTGGAATTACGCGCAGCCCGCAGGAACTCCCACTGCCCGCATGAGCGCCCCTCATGGTAAAAAATCAGTAATTGTTATTGACTTTTGCTCTTAAATGTGATATAATAAACGCAAAGCGTTTATTATAAATCAAAATGCCTTGCACATACGTTCACCTCTGGTGAACGTATGTGCATATCGGCATATTATATCATATCCCTGCGGATATGATATAATATCACAAAAGGAGAGTGATATTATATGACAAGAAAATCTGATAAGGCAAAGCTGGCGTTTCTGGCTTTGTATTTTCTGATACTCACGGTGGAGCGCGTTATAAGTCTGGCGGCTGTTTTCACAGGCAATTCAGCAGAATACGGCATACTTGACTGGTATATGACCGGTCTGACGATATTAGCGATAATCGGCGCGTATACGTTCATCATTCTGCGCTGCCGTCCGGGCGCTGCAAAAAACAGGAACGAAATTTTCGGAAAGTTGTCTGTCGCCGCGGGTATTCTTCTGCTTGGAGGAATGGTGCACACCGATGGCACGATACCTCCGATACAGTTTGGCGCATACGGAATGATACTGGTTTCTATGGCTATACACACTGCCCAGTGCGTGAAGCAGCATGGCAGCGCGCTGATACGCTGGCTTTCTTTCGGATTTATCGTTGCGTTTTCAATGGCGATACCAGTGGTCTATACGACCGAAATCGAACTTTCATGGCTTTTTGTACCGCTGGAGGTAGTTGTTTCAGCGGGAATGGTGGTGCTTTTCACGATAATGCTGAGAGGCTTTTACAATGGCGACGGGATTTACGGATTTCCGGTGCTTCCTGTTGCTATAGCCAGTGTTGGCGACGCAGCGGTTCTTGCCTTGCGCTGGAATGAAGAGATAAACGTATTTGTGCTTATCTTTATCAGCGTTGCCTTAGTGCTTTTCATTGCGGGAAAAGCAGTCCTTTCAGCAAAAAAGACATGATATAAAGGTGATATCATGCGAATTGCTGTTCTGTCGGATATACATTCGAATTTCCACGCGCTGTCTGCCGTTGTCGCGGACGCGGAGAAGCGCTCCCCGGACTGGTGGATATTCCTCGGGGATTACATAACCGACTGCCCATATCCCCACCGCACGGTGGAATTCCTGCGGGACTTTGCGGAAACGCACCCGTGCGTACTTATCCGCGGCAACCGCGAGGATTACATGATAAACCAGCGTAAGTCCCCGCAGCCCTGGGAATACGGCTCAAAGACCGGGGCGCTGCGTTACTGCTTTGAGAACGTCACCGACGGCGACCTTGACTGGCTGGAAACGCTCCCGATATCGCGGCGCGTGGAACTGCCGGGCTGTGAGCCGTTTATGATATGCCACGGCTCCCCGGACAGCATAAATTACCTCTTCCACACCAACACCCGCGAGGCTGAGATAATGATATCGCGCCTTGGGGAATACGGCTGCAGGCTGCTGCTGTGCGGGCATTCGCACATACCGTATATATTCCGGCGCGGTGAAAGAATGCTGGTGAACCCCGGCGCCCTGGGAATGCCCGTGAACGAGCAGACCGCGGCGCAGTATGCAGTCATCGATTACGACGGTGAATTCCACCCGGAAATAATATCGGTGGAATACGACATCGGGCGCGCAGCCGCGGAATTTGCGCAGTCCGGGCTGCTGGAGAAAAGCGCGGTGTGGGGCAGGGGGCTTATCGCGACGATACGCACCGGCGTGAATTACACGGTGCATGCAGTACGCCTTGTGGAAAAGCTCTCGCAGGAAACCGGGCTCCCCGTGACCGACGAAAACCTCTGGAATGAGGCGGCTGAGCGCCTGGGGATACTCTGAATAAAACGAAGCGTAACAAAAAACCGACGGATTCTGTTCCGTCGGTTTTCCTGTTTGTGTATTACAGCTCTATCTTGCCGTAGAGTGTTGCATTCTTTTCTGCGTCTACGGTCTCCTTGGAGAACTCGCCTGCGTCGGCGGATTCGTCCGGCTCGTAAGTCCTGCGCTTGTATTCACGCTCGAAGCTTGTGGAGAAGCCTGTTGACTGGCGGTAATTACGGGTGCTTCCGTTGCCCCTGCGCTCACCGTTACGTTCGCCGTTGCGTCTGGGACGACGGTTGTCGAACTTCGGCTTGTCGGCGTAAATAACGACCTTTCTGTAAGGCTCAACGCCGGTGGAGTGGCTGGAAACTCCCTCTATCTCAGCAACGCAGCTGTGGATTATGCGGCGCTCATAGGGGTTCATCGGCTCGAGGGCTATCTTTCTGCCCTGCTTGATGACCTTAGCGGAAGTCCTCTTTGCAAGGGACTCCAGAGTTTCGCGGCGCTTGTCGCGGTAGCCGTTGCAGTCGATGGAAATGCGGCAGTAGGACTCTTCGGTGCGGTTGCTTGCGAGGATAGTCAGATACTGCAGGCTGTCGAGGGTCTCACCGCGTCTGCCGATAACAACGCCCAGCTTGTCGCCGGTGATATCCAGCACGATGTTGCCGTCGCGACGGATAGCGTTTATCTCGAAGTTCTCAAGACCGAGAGCGTGGAGCACGTCGGTCAGGTACTTCTTGGCAGCCTGAACCTTTGCGCTGCCCTCAATGTCGAAATCCTCAGGGAGTGCAGGCGCTTCGCCCTCGCTCTCGTCCTCAAAGGAAGCGGGAGCAGGCTCCTCTGCTGCTTTCTCAGCTGCGGGGGCTGCAGGCTCAGCCTGCGCGGGAGCCTCGGGCGCTTCGTAGGAAGCCATTACCCTTGCTACGCCCTTCATTCCGAACAGACCCTTTCTGGGCTGCTCGAGTATGTCGAAATCTATTTCCCCGGCAGAAACTCCGAACTCAGCTGCTGCCAGTTCCTTAGCTTCGTCGATGGTCTTTGCTGTGAATTCCTTTTTCATATGAGATCCCTCCAGTTATCAGATGTCGTCGTCCTCGTCCTCGTGGTATTCTTCACCGTACTTTTCTGCGTCAGCCTTTCTTGCTTCGGCAAGCTTACGGCGGTTGATCTCCTTCTGTGTGAGCTTTTCGCCCTTGTATTCTGCAACTGCTTCCATATCGGCAGCCTGTCTCTTTTTCTTTTCTTCCTTGGCTTCCTGCTTCATGCGCTCGTTGTATTCAGCCTCGGCTACAGCGCGCAGCTTTTCGGGGTTGTACAGCTTGTTGAGCAGCAGGGTCTGGAGAATACCGAACAGGTAGCTTATCGTCCAGTAGAAGCCCGCGCCGGCAGGTACTGTGAATACCAGCACGACGGAGAAGATAGGCATGATGAACATTGTGCCTTTCATGCAGCCTGCATTCTGACCAGGGGCGTTCATTTCCATCGTCTTTGTGGAGATGAGCGTCTGAGCCATGGAGAATACGAATGCCAGTATCGGAATGAGTATCATCGGCCAGCCGAGGTCGCTTGCGGGGTCCTTTCCGAGAGGAATGCCCAGGAACTCCAGCTTGTCGTTGAGTTCAGCAAGGTCGCTCTTTGCAGTGTCGCTGAGCAGGTTATATGCGGAGGTATCTCCGGTTGCAGCTACTTCGCCATAGCAGTTGATTGCATAAAGCTCTCTCTGCAGTGTGGCAGCCTGAGTATAGGTGAGGCTTTCGCTGTCTGCGGTCCCCTTTACGGTGCCGAACTGGCGCTGTACCGTTTCAACGGCGCTCTTGGTGCTCTTTGAGAAGCTGTGCGCGTTGGTGTATTCGGTTTTCTGTGTTTCATCGCCGATCTTGTCGAGCTCTTCCTGCTCAGCCTTGGTGATGGTGTAGAGGTCGCTGTCGGTGAACAGCTTTTCCTTATTCTCGTCTGCCTTGCTTGCGCTGACGGTAGCGGAGGTGATGACTTTCTTCACCATGTCCTTGCTGGTGGAGTCAAGCTTGCTCCAAACGTCCTCGGTCAGCGGCTCTTCGCCTTCCTTGAGGCAGTTTGCGTTGTAGTATTCGAGTATCTGCTTTGCGTCGCGGACGATATCGTTGTGCTTTGTGAGCGCGTCGCCCTCGAGTTCAGCGGTATTGCCGTACTCGTCCACGAATATCTTCGTCATGGAAACGTAGTATGACTCCTGCATGATCGCAGTGGTGTTCTGCATGTGCTTGATGTGTGTCATGGGCTTGTAAACAACGTCCAGTACGCCGAACAGGAGCAGGAATGTGATAGCCATGGTGCCGCAGCCGCCCATGGGGCTGTAGCCCTGTTTCTGGAGCTTTGCGAGCTCCTGCTGCTGCTTTTCCTGATTGTTTTTGTATTTCTGCTGGATCTCCCTTACCTTGGGGGCGAAAATTGCGGATTTTGCGCTGTTCTTCTGCTGCTTTATCGCCAGCGGTAGCATAGCCAGCTTTACGATAAATGTGAACACCAGGATCGCAACGCCGATGCTTGCGCCGGTATTCTTGCAGATCACCTCATAGATACCCCAGAGGATATAGCCAAGAGGTGTGCCGATGATGTTGTACAGGAACTCTATTGTGTCCACGTCCTTTCGTTGTGTGCAGCGCCGCGGAAGAGTGGTGTATGCGCTGCGTGTTCCTCCGACCGGGCGTTTTTCCCGGCGGCAAATGAATGGTATATATGAAACACGGCATAGTCAGCCGCTGTTTGTTTCCTTATTTGTAGGAATCCCTGATGTCTCCAAGGTAGTCTGTGCTCTCGTCGTCGGGTATGCCGAAATCCGGTGGGACAGGCAGCTTTTCGGGACGGAAGCAGAATTTTTCAGGCACTGGGTCGATGCCGCCGGCGCCGTACGGATTACAGCGCATAATTCTCCATAACGTCAAATAACCGCCCCTGACCGCACCAAAGCGCCGGATAGCGGTAAGCCCGTATTCGGAACAGCTTGGATAATAGCGGCAGCACGGCGGTAAGATCTTTGACAGCGTAAGTCTGTACAGCTTAATGATACCCAGGAATATATACTTCATGACAGCTTTGACAGAATGTTCTTCATCATCAGCGAGTAGATCTTGGTGGATTTAAGCTCCGGCGTCTTGCTCCTTGCGACGAAGATGAAATCATAACGCTTTTGTGTTTTCTCTTTAAGAACCGGCTCGAAAAGGCGGAATGCTTCTCTTATGATCCGCCTCGAGCGGTTTCTTTTGACCGCGTTTCCAACCTTTTTACCGGTGACGATGCCCAGTCGGTTGCAGCGACCGCGTCTTTCCCTGACGTAGCAGACAAAGGCGAAGGTGACGATGCTGTCCCCTTTTTTGAAGAGGAAGCTGAAATCGCGGTTGTTCTTGATCACAATGTACTTTTTTGAAAACTCAGACATTGCAGTCAGATCAGTAGGTCAGCTTTTTTCTGCCCTTTGCGCGACGGCGAGCGAGAACCTTACGACCGTTCTTGGTAGCCATTCTCTTCATAAAGCCGTGCTCGTGCTTTCTCTGAAGCTTCTTGGGCTGATAAGTTCTTTTCATTTAGTAGACCCCCCTTTTGAATTCTGGTAAGATCGCTGCGTGTTTTTTATCAGGAGATATAACTCCCCCGCACACAGCTGTCAACAATAATTAATTATACCCTATTACAAAGCCGTTGTCAAGGGTTTTTTAAAAATTTCCGGATTTTTTCACCTTATTAATAACGTTCTGTATAAATCCAGGCTCAATATACTAAATTATGTCTTGCTTTTATGTGAAAGATTTGTTATACTATTATTATTGAAATTTAAAGGACGGAGGTGTGTACGTGCGACTGCTAAGATCTGACAGCATGAAAAACGGTGGACCTGAGATATTCACACGACTCTTTCACCAGCAGAAACCCCAGCCGGAAATCATAACCGCGCCCCCTGACCGCACAGTGCTCTCCGGTGGAAGGCACCTGCGCCACGAGCTGAAATACATTATCGACGAGGGGACATATATGTACTTCAGGAACCGGCTGCTTCCCCTGATGAAGCCGGACGCGCACAGCGGTGACAGCGGCTACCGCGTGACGAGCATTTATTTCGATGATGTGTATAATTCCGGCTACTGGCAGAAGCTCAACGGCGCCGAGTTCCGCAGGAAGTTCCGCATACGCGCCTACGGACTGGACCCGTCGTTCGTCAGCCTTGAAGCGAAGCACAAGGACGGGCAGTTCATCTCGAAGCTTTCGAAGCGGCTGACTGACGAGCAGTACCGTGCGCTGCTGCGCGGGGATTGTTCCTTTATGTCGGAGCACGAGGGCGAAGAGGACGTTTTCGGGGAATATTACCGCACCGACCGTGTGATGAAGCTGCGTCCGCGGGTCGTCGTCGATTATCAGCGGGAAGCGCTGGTATACCCGTTCGGGAATGTCCGCATAACGTTTGATAGAAAGCTTTCCGCGTGCTTCAACACGATGGATATGTTCGCGCAGGGAGCGCAGTACACCCGGATTTACGACAAAGAAATAATACTTGAGGTCAAATTCGACAATTATATTCCTGATAGTATACAGGCGGCACTGCAGTGCATAAACGCCCCGATGCAGCCGGTATCAAAATACATAATATGCACAGACAGAATGCTGGAGGTAAGACACTATGGTTGATATGTTCCTGACAAGCGGCTCAAAGCTCGCAGACGCCCTTTCAGTCCTCGGTGGAAGCGCGGATCTCACGAATGCGCTTTCGCTGCAGACTATATTCATTACGCTGCTGACTGCCGCGGTATGCGGCGCGGTGATATACCTGGTTTACCGCTTCTTTAACCGCAGCGTTATCTATAACGAGAATTTCAATATCCTGGTGGTGCTGACTACGGTAGTCACAGCATTCATCATCATGACGATAAGCTCCAACGTGGTGCTTTCGCTGGGTATGGTGGGCGCACTGTCCATCGTGCGTTTCCGCGCGGCAGTCAAGGATCCGCTGGATATCGGCTTTCTCTTCTGGGGAATTGCCGCGGGAATAACCGCAGGCGCGCAGCTTTACTGGGTGGCGCTGCTTGGTACTGCGATAATCGCGGCGATGTACATAATCATCACCATCTGCCGCAAGGAGAAGAAAAGCTACCTGCTGATAATCCGCTATAATGCTTCCAGCGAGATGAACGTCACGGGAATACTCAACGGCGTGAAGTACCGCCTGAAGAACAAGACACAGACCGGCGACCACGTTGAACTCACCATCGAGGTGAAGATAAAGAAGAACGACACCACATATCTCAGCCGTTTCAACGCGGTAGAGGGCGTCGAGAGCGTAACTCTGCTGGAATACAGCGGGGAATACTTGAATTAATTCGGAATTCTTAATTCGGAGTTATTGTGTCTGCTTCGCAGACATTATTTCAAAAGCTTTTATATGAAACAGTTCAGGGGGAAAGTTCATCTTTCCCCCTGGATTTTATTATAAATCTATTTTTGATAACGTCCGCGAAGCGGACACCGAAATTCCGCATTCCGCATTCCGAATTAAGAATTATCCTTGCTCTTCTGCCATAATATTGCAGAGCTTGTTTGTGAATTCTACCGGGTTCTCTATGGGCATGCCTTCGATGAGAAGCGCCTGAGAATACAGGATATCCGCATATTCAGCGATCTTGTCCTTGTTGTCCTCGGCGTAGAGCTTCCTGAGCTTCTCGAATATCGGGTGGGAAGCGTTTATCTCAAGTATCTTCTCGGCCTTTGCGTTGTGAGCCTGCTCGTCAGGCATTGCAGAGAGCACCTTTTCCATCTCAACGGAAAGCATACCCTCGCTGGTGATGCATACCGGGTGGGTCTTCAAGCGCTGGGAAAGCTTGACTGCCTTAACCTTGCCGCCGAGTTTTTCGGTCATGAGGTCGAACAGACCCTTGTTGTCCTCTTCCGCCTTTTTGATCTCTTCCTTTTCCTCGTCGGTTTCAAGACCGAGGTCGTCAGCGGATACGGACTTGAACTCCTTGCCGTTGTAGTCGTGCATCATCTGCATGGTGAATTCGTCCACATGGTCGGTGAAGTAGAGTATCTCGTAGCCCTTGTCGCGTACCATTTCGGTCTGCGGGAGCGCTTCTATGCGCGCGATGCTGCTTCCGCTTGCAAAGTAGATGTACTTCTGCTCGTCCTTCATTCTGGAAACGTACTCTTCCAGGGTGACGTAGCCGCCAAAGCTGCTCTTGAACATCAGCAGATCCTGCAGATTTTCCTTGTTTGCGCCGAAGCTTTCGTAAATGCCGTATTTCAGCTGAGTGCCGAAGGAATCGAAGAACTTTTCATACTTCTCGCGGTCGTTCTTCTGCAGCTTTTTCAGTTCGTTCTTGATGGACTTTTCAAGGCTCTTTGCGATGAGCTTGAGCTGACGGTCATGCTGGAGCATTTCACGCGAGATGTTCAGGGAAAGATCCTCGCTGTCCACCAGACCTCTTACAAAGCTGAAGTAATCCGGCAGCAGGTCGGCGCACTTGTCCATTATCATTACGCCGCTGGAGTACAGCTGCAGACCCTTTTCGAAGTTCTTGGAGTAGTAGTCGTAGGGCGCCTTTGCGGGAATATACAGCAGCGCGGTGTAGGTAGCAGTACCCTCGGTGCGGGTGTGGATATGCGCGAGCGGCTTGTCGTAGTCGTAGAACTTGTCTTTGTAGAACTGGTCGTATTCCTCGTCGGTGAGCTCAGTCTTGGATTTCTTCCAGATAGGGGTCATGCTGTTGAGAGTCTCGGTGACTATCTCCTTTTCGTACTCGTCCTTGCTGCCCTCTTTCAGCTTTTCGTGCTCAACGTCCATCTTGATGGGGTAGCGGATATAGTCGCTGTATTTCTTTACAAGCTGCTTTATCTTGTACGGCGCGAGGAACTCGTCGTAATTCTCCTCGTCGGCGTTGTCCTTGATGTCAAGGATTATCTGCGTGCCGTGGTCGTCCTTCTGCGCTTCGGAAATGGTGTAGCCGTCAACGCCCTCGCTCTCCCACATATATGCGGTGTCGGAGCCGTATGCCTTTGAAATAACGGTGACTTTCTTGGCTACCATGAACGCGGAATAGAAACCAACGCCGAACTGACCGATGATGTTCACGTCGTCAGTCTTTTCGTTCTCGTTCTTGAACGCCAGGGAACCGGATTTCGCGATAGTGCCGAGGTTGTTCTCAAGTTCTTCCCTGGTCATGCCGATACCGTTATCGGTGATGATGAGCTTTCTGTCGTCCTTGTTGACTTCAAGCTTTATCGCCATGTCGGAACGGGTGATGCCGGTGTTCTCGCTCATGGATTTGAAATACAGCTTGTCCATAGCGTCGCTGGCGTTGGATATCAGCTCACGCAGGAATATCTCCTTGTGGGTGTAGATGGAATTGATCATCATTTCGAGCAGGCGCTTGGATTCTGCCTTGAATTCTTTTGTTTCTGCCATTTCAAACATCTCCTTATATTTATCGGTTAAAGCCGTTTTTTATGCTTTTAGCACTCTCTTCTTCTGAGTGCTAAATCTATTATACACCTTTTTCAGAAAAAATCAAGGGGTAATTCACAGATTTTTGAAAATTTGAGGCGGATTTTTTAAATGCAGTTTTATGGATCGCAACTCTGTAATATATCTAAAATGACATATACAAGGCACCATGATATGTGCAAATCATATATGTTAAGGTGTTGACATTTATTTTCTGATGTGTTAATATAATTATGGTTGAATATTACACAAAAGCATATATAGTGTTCCATAAAAGTGGAAGCACCGGTGAACCCAAGTTCAACTATACTTTCTCTGAAGCCAGATAAGAAAGGGGCTGCATTATGAAAGAAAAAACCAAATCAGTCATTTTAATAGTTGTGATAGTCCTGCTCGCAATATGGCTTGCTGTTGAGTCGTTCCTGGTCGGAATACTCATTGACTGGTACCGCAAGAGTACCTATGAGGTGATCGACGGTGATATACTTGAGCTGCAAACTCGCGTTACAGCGCTTGAAAATGGCACAACTCTGGCTGACGAGCTTGCAAAGCTTGAAGCAAATACCTCGGAAAGCAGCGCACAGCCGCAGGAATAAAACATTATCCTTAATTTATAAAAAATCCCCCACACCGGCACGGCGCCGCGTGTGGGGGATAATGCTGTGTAGGAATTCGTTCAGCGTTCCGTACGGAGTTTCATTTTTCCGGAAAAGCCGGTGAACATCAGCTGGAACGCCAGCAGTACAGCGCCAGTCACCAGAGGCAGCATGTTGAATGTCATTGCAGAATTCACCGCAGCTGCGTCGCTGCTCATTGTAATGTGTAAGTTCCACCAGAGCATAGCCGAAAATAACGTGCCAGAACCAAGAGAAGCAGCAAGTATAACGATGCGCATGTGCTTTGCGCCAAGAGAGAAGCACATGAATTCCGCGCAGGCAGCCTGTACTGCAATGCACAGTATCATGAACACATATGAAGCCCCGGGGTCAGTCAACCAGCCGTTGAAGCAGTACGAATACTCAGCAACGAACGAGATTGCGATGATCACTGCAGGAATGCACAGATATAATTTTTCCGCGATACGTTTCATAATTACCTCCTTGAACATATGCCGGCAGGGCGTAACTGCACCTGCTGTTTTTTGATTATATTATACACCGGCATGAGATAGATTGCAAGCGGAATCCCTGATTTTCTATGAAATATACAAAATGTTCCATGCGGCTTTGTTTATAATTTATGAGCGACAAATATTGTACAAATTAACCATAATTCCAAATCAAAATTTGTTATTAATGCGGGTTGAAAAAAGTCCTCAAAAATGCTATAATATCATTGTAAATCAAGACAAGACAGTATTGTAAGCTTAATTGGCTAACATACTTCTTAATATATTTTCCCCAATTATTTCAGCCGAGTTAAAAGCGCTTTTCCCCAAGCGTTCGGCTAGTTTATTTGATTTTACCGCAGACTCCCCGTCTGCGGATTTTTTTTTGCAATTTTTCAGGTACGCGCGACCGCGGCGTTTTTTTGTTGTCATAAAGGGTGAAAGCGCTTTTAACGACGGAGTGCACCGTCAAAAAGGAGGAAGCCATGGAGGACGAAAAGATAATCGGGCTTTTTTTCGCCCGTGATGAAAACGCAATAACCGAACTTGTACGCAAATACGGAGGATTATTCCGCAAGGTCAGCATGAACATACTGCATTCCGCGCAGGACGCAGAGGAATGCCTCAACGACGCCTGCCTGCGCGTGTGGGAGAGCATTCCGCCGAAGCACCCGGAGAAGCTTTCAGCGTACCTCGCGCGCATTGTCAGGAACCTCGCGCTCAACCGCTGGAAGCAGCAGAATTCCGCAAAGCGCGGTGGGGGTGAAGTTCCGCTGGCACTGTCGGAACTGGAAGAGTGCATTCCCGGTGGGAGCACGGTGGAGCAGGAATTCGACCGCGCTGCGCTTTCCGGGGCGCTGAACAGGTTCCTTGCCGGGCTGAGCGACGAGAAACGCGCTGTGTTCCTGCGGAGGTACTGGTACCTTGTTCCTGTCAGGGAAATAGCGGAGCAGTGCGGCATGAGCGAGAGCAAGGTGAAATCCATGCTCGCCCGCACCCGCGCGGAACTCCGCAGAACTCTTGAAAAGGAGGATATCGAGATATGACCAACAACCAGAAGAACGAAAAAGCCGAGCGCCTGCTTGAAGCCCTCGGCGACGTCCCGGACGAGATGCTTGAAAAGGCTTCCCCGGAGAGTAAGATAAAGAAGCGCCCGGTGTGGGCTTATGCTGCGGCAGCGGCTGCAGTAGTTGCCGTGGGGGGGATTACCGCCGCAGTGCTCATGACCCGCGAGCCGCAGAGCATGATCAGCGGGTCTGACGCGTCCGCTGACAGTTCGGTTGCTTCTGCCACAGAAGATGACAGTATGCCGGAACTGCCGAAGGTAAATGCCGAGATATCCTTTGGAGACATGGGGTATGAGGTTTATTCCTCTCTCAGCAATCTCGAATATCAGGCTGACCTGTGGAAAGACACCAATGTCCTGAACACTCTGCCGGTGTACAAAAACAAGGTGTGGCAAAACAGAGATGGCATTACTAACGTACCTTTCGACAGCTTCCGAACAGAGCTTATGGAACAGCTCAAATCCACAGCAGCATTATTGGGCGTGGAAATATCCGACAGCGAAATATACGACGATGGATTGACCGAAGAGGATATTCAGAGTTATCTTGAAGATGGAACTGCCGATGTTTCTGATATTTTCACGGAACCTACGTATATAAAGGCAGATACCGACAAATTCAGCATTAAAACCTATAGGGAATATGAAACTCGTATAGAATTCAACACTGACGCCCCACCTGAAACTAAGTATCATGTTTCAACCTATGAGGAAGCTTTGCAGACTGCCGAGGGCATCAAAATCGAATACGCCGATTTACTCAACGGCGTGGGTATCACTGATCCTGTTACGGTGATAAACTGCGGTACTTCTCCGGTCAACGGTGAGTGGAAATGCTATAATATTGAATTCTATAACGCAGGTAACAGCGTTGGCAAGAACATGGAAAATCAGGCAATGAAAACAGTTTGTTTTTACGGAGACAACAGTCACAGCCTGAATGGAATTGTAATCAAGCGCACCGACCTGCGTGCTGAATATCTGGGCGACTACCCGCTGCTGACGCTTGAAGAAGCCGCAGAACAGCTGATGTCCGGGGATTATTCCACCAACTATTACAGCGCGCCGATAGACGACGACTACAGACCAACGGATTATGCTGAAGTCGTGCTGGATTACCGCGTTGACAGCCACCAGGAGTACATTCTGCCGTACTACCGCTTTTTCGTGGATATCACCGACCAACTGGATAACGTTTCTGACTCGAGAAGCTACGGTGTGTTCTACGTCCCGGCTGTGCGTCCGGAATACCTTGAATGACAGATAAATGGGGGAAGTAATCTTCCCCCACAGCTTGTTGTAATGCCCTGCGATTCGGTGCAAAATACAAAAATCCCACCCCGTTGCCGGAGTGGGATAAATGTTATGCTGTTTTCAAATCGCGATTATCTGAGTGCAGCCTGAGCAGCAGCCAGTCTGGCGATCGGAACACGGAACGGAGAGCAGGATACATAATCCAGACCGATCTCGTGGCAGAACTCAACAGATGTCGGGTCGCCGCCGTGCTCACCGCAGATACCGCAGTGCATCTCGGGACGGGTCTTCTTACCCAGCTCGATAGCCATCTTCATCAGCTTGCCAACGCCAACCTGATCGAGCTTAGCGAACGGATCGTTCTCGAAGATCTTAGCGTCGTAGTAAGCGCCGAGGAACTTACCAGCGTCATCTCTGGAGAAGCCGTATGTCATCTGAGTCAGGTCGTTTGTACCGAAGCAGAAGAACTCAGCTTCCTTAGCGATGTCGTCAGCAGTCAGGGCAGCTCTCGGGATCTCGATCATGGTACCTACAGAGTACTTCAGATCTGCGCCTGCAGCAGCGATGATCTCGTCAGCGGTCTTTACAACGATGTCCTTAACGTACTTGAGCTCCTTTACCTCGCCAACCAGCGGGATCATGATCTCAGGAACGATAGTCCAGTCGGGGTGAGCCTTCTTGACGTTGATAGCAGCCTTGATAACGGCAGCAGTCTGCATCTTAGCGATCTCAGGGTAGGTAACAGCCAGACGGCAGCCACGGTGACCCATCATCGGGTTGAACTCGTGCAGGGAAGCAATGATGTTCTTGATGGTCTCAACGGACTTGCCCTGAGACTTAGCAAGAGCCTCGATGTCAGCTTCCTCAGTGGGAACGAATTCGTGCAGAGGCGGGTCGAGGAATCTGATGGTTACAGGATTGCCCTCGAGTGCTTCGTACAGCTTCTCGAAGTCGCCCTGCTGCATCGGCTCGATCTTAGCCAGTGCTGCTTCTCTCTCTTCAACAGTGTCGGAGCAGATCATCTCGCGGAATGCAGCGATTCTGTCTGCCTCGAAGAACATGTGCTCGGTACGGCACAGACCGATACCCTCAGCGCCCAGCTCTCTTGCCTTCTTAGCGTCAGCAGGAGTATCAGCGTTGGTTCTTACCTTGAGCTTTCTGTACTTGTCAGCCCAAGCCATTACACGGCCGAACTCACCGGCGATGGAAGCGTCAACGGTCGGGATGATACCATCATAGATGTTACCGGTTGTACCGTCGATGGAGATGAAGTCGCCCTCGTGGTAGGTCTTGCCTGCCAGCTCGAACTTCTTGTTCTCTTCGTCCATCTTGATGTCGCCGCAGCCGGATACGCAGCAGGTACCCATACCACGAGCAACAACGGCTGCGTGAGATGTCATACCACCACGAACGGTCAGGATACCCTGAGATACCTTCATACCTGTGATATCCTCAGGAGAGGTCTCCAGACGAACCAGAACTACCTTTTCGCCCTTTGCAGCCCACTTCTCAGCGTCGTCAGCTGTGAACACGATCTTACCGCAAGCAGCTCCAGGAGAAGCGCCCAGACCCTTGCCTACCGGTGTAGCAGCCTTAAGAGCCTTAGCGTCGAACTGCGGGTGGAGCAGTGTGTCGAGGTTTCTGGGGTCGATCATCAGAACAGCTTCCTGCTCGGTCTTGTGGCCTTCGTCAACGAGGTCGCAAGCGATCTTCAGAGCAGCCTGAGCGGTTCTCTTACCATTACGGCACTGCAGCATGTAGAGCTTCTTGTTCTCAACGGTGAACTCCATATCCTGCATGTCGTGATAGTGGTTCTCGAGAGTGTCGCAAACCTTGATGAACTCTGCGTATGCCTCGGGGAACTCCTTCTCCATCTGTGCGATGGGCATAGGAGTACGAACACCGGCAACAACGTCCTCGCCCTGTGCGTTGATAAGGAACTCACCCATGAGCTTCTTCTCGCCGGTTGCAGGGTCACGTGTGAACGCAACGCCAGTACCGGACTCGTTGTTCAGGTTACCGAATACCATCGGCATTACGTTTACTGCAGTACCCCAGCTGTACGGGATATCGTTGTCGCGGCGATATACGTTTGCACGGGGGTTGTCCCATGAACGGAATACAGCCTCGATAGCGAGCTTGAGCTGTACAACAGGATCAGACGGGAAGTCCTCGCCGAGCTGCTTCTTGTACTCAGCCTTGAACTGCTCTGCCAGAGTCTTGAGGTCAGCTGCGGTCAGGTCGATATCGTACTGAACGCCCTTCTCAGTCTTCATCTTGTCGATGAGCTGCTCGAAGTACTTCTTACCTACTTCCATAACTACATCAGAGAACATCTGGATGAAGCGTCTGTAGGAGTCATAAACGAATCTCTCGAACTTGGGATCGGGGTTGCCTGCGATCATAGCAGCAACAACTTCGTCGTTAAGACCCAGGTTGAGGATAGTATCCATCATACCGGGCATGGAAGCTCTCGCACCAGAACGAACGGAAACGAGCAGAGGATTCTTGAGATCGCCGAACTTCTTGCCGTTGATCTCCTCCATCTTCTTTACGCCTTCCATAGCCTGAGCCATGATCTCGTCGTTGATCTTGCGGCCGTCCTCATAGTACTGTGTGCAAGCCTCAGTAGTGATTGTGAAGCCCTGGGGAACCGGCAGACCGATGCTGGTCATCTCGGCAAGGTTTGCGCCCTTACCGCCGAGGAGATTACGCATGGTCATGTCGCCTTCGCTGAACATGTAGACCCACTTGTTTGCCATTGGTATATACCTCCTGAATTTTTGATCGCTGTAACGCCCGTGCACGAGCAGCTGCAGCGTTTTTGATTTTTTGCTGGCAGAATGTCCCACTTTGAGCGGGCACTCTCCCACATATTCTATTATAGCAGATAATCCGCAAAAATGCTAGATGTTTTTTAAATTTTTTTATGTTTTTTTGCCGATTTTCACTAATGCCCACGCAACTGGCTGCGAAGCCGCTTCACGAAACCGTAACGGTCCCCGGCGCGATGGTCACCACGGTGCGTGCGACTGCAGCGGAACGGCTGCCGCTGATCTCCCCCGAAGCCGACAGGTCGCGGAACGCGAGCCATTCCCGCAGCTGCGGCAGGGAAGAAAACCCGGCAGTAAAGCTGCTGCCGCCGCATATCACCCTTGCAGTCCCGCCAGCGGAAGTCAGCCTGCCCGCAAGCGCGAACGCCTGTTCCGCGCAGCTTCCGTCGGAACCTGGGGATATGACGATGTCGGTGCTTTCCGCGGAAACGTTGTCGTCCTTGCGCACCAGCAGCGTGCCTTTCTTTGCCGAAAGCTTGTAATTTATGCGCCGCAGCGGGTCGCCGGGGACGTAGCCGCGGTGCTCGTATCCGGGCATTCCACCCGTGAGCACGGAGCCCGCGGTTTCCTCGTCGTCATCGGAGGGCAGCAGGCTCAGCGGCACTTCCGGTCCGGTGTATTCGACAATGCGCGGCAGCACTGCGACCTCTGCCGCTTCGGGGCGCACCGGGGACTGCAGATACACCGCTCCGAGGGCGTCCCGCAGCACTATTTCGTCGATGTCCATTCGGGAAAGGCAGCATTCCCGGGCGCGCAGGGCGATCTCAACGCTGCCCGACCTGCCGATGAGCGAGGTGCGCGCCGTGAATTCCTGCCCGAGAAACCTGCCGTTTACCGTTATAAAAGGAAGCACGCAGAAGCCCTCTGCGGTGAACGTTAACCTTACCGTTACCCTGTCGCCGACCTGGTGAAGTCCCTCGCAGCCGGAGCAGGCAACGGTGAAATGCTTCCGCGAAACGCAGCAGGTGACAATAGAAGCCGCAAGCGCCATAGCGACAGCATAAACCATCACCCAGCCGCAGTCGCCGCTTATGAACATCAGTACAGTCCCCGCGAAAAGCAGGGCTTCGATCCAGCCAGCGATGGTGAGCCGCATTATTTCAGCCTCCTTCTGCGTTTTTTCAGTGCCCTGAGGGGCTTCAGCAGGTCGCTTGCGGTGGGCTTTCCTGCCGGGGAATAGAACAGCTCGTCTGCCGCGGAGCATATCTCTGCAGCTTCTGCGGGCATTCCCAGCCTGTCGGAGAGAATGCGACGTACATCGCCGGTGGAAAGGCTCTGCTCTGCCTTTCCGTCTATGTCAGCCGCGAGCCTGCGCGCACGCAGATATACCCCGCGTACCCTTGAAGCCTGGCTCTTCATGGGGTAGGTCACGCAGAATGCAGCCCACCCGAGCGGCTTCCTGAATATGAAAACGAGTATCGCTGCCGCCATAGCCCCCGCGAGAATGCACAGCAGGAATGCAGGCAGACCCTCGTCTTTCCGGGCAGGCTCTGCATATCTGGTGCCGTCGATGTCCAGCCAGCCAGCCCCGGGAATGTACACCTGCGACCATGCGTGCGCCTGCGCGTCGGTTATGTTGTAAAGCCCGGTGGCTTCGTCGTAGGTATCCGGCGTGACTGCGAACCCCTCGCAATACTGCGTGGGAATGCCCGCTGCCCGCGCCATCAGCGTGAGCGCAGCCGCAAAGTCGCTGCAGATACCGCGTCTGCTTTCAAACAGGAAGTACTCCACGCCCTTTTCTTCGGGAATGAATTCCATGTCGTACACGAACCCGGCTTCACCGAACCACTTTTCCAGCGCCATCGCCTTGTCGTAGTCAGAGGCGATCCCTGCGGTTATCTCGTCCGTCAGGGACCGTATGCTTTCGGGGACATCGTCGGTGTACCCGGCGTAATTTTCCGCCTCTTCCATTTCGGCGCGCATGGCTGAATATTCGCTCGAGGTGATGATATCGCTGTAATACGCGTCTGAAAGCAGCGACTGCATTGAGTTTGTATCCAGGCGCCGCAGGAGTTCCGGGTCAGGGGTGCCGACATGCTGACGGAGTATGTAGCTGCAGTTTACCGGCATGGTGTTTTCGGTGAAGATATCGTCCCGGGGCGTGCGGTAGGTCCTGCCGCATTGTTCGGGCAGGAGCGCGCGGTAGGTCCCCCAGGGGTGTATCACCACGCGGGTGGAGGAATTGTCGCGCACCGCTATCATGGTCGATGCGTCCTCGGTGTAGTACGGGGAGACGCCCTCAAGAAGCTGCTGGTTACGTTTCATCAGCTTGTCGGAATTACTAAGCAGCCTTGCGAAGAATTCCGGGTGATCCACTGCCTGCGCGTTGTATTCCCAGCCGGGATAGCCGGTGTTCATTTCGTCCAGCGCAGTCCAGCCGTTTTCGTCGTAGCTGTCGAACGCCCAGCGTTTCAGGCAGCCGGGGTGTTCAGTCCCCACGGTGAACAGGAGTTCCCCGGACGGATCGTTGCTGCCGGTGTTGATGGAGGAGCGGGACGCGAAATTCGTCAGACCCGCAGTGTTGAAATAGCCGTGATCCTGCGGCACGATGTTGTCCAGCATGTCGGAAACTGGCGCGGAATTCGCCCTTGGCAGCAGCGCGGAAACCACCCCTATAACAACCGCAGCCACGCAGGAAAGCGCCATTCTGCGCCGCCTGGCTGATTTGTCCTCGAACTGCGCGGAAGCGTCCGCGGGCAATGGCACCGCGAGGTTCTGGCAGGCAAAGATGAAGCACCCTGCCATTATCAGCGTGAAATAAACCGGGAGTTCCCTTGACGTGCGGAACGACAGTATCAGCGGAATGAACATCAGCAGCATGAGGAAGCACGGCCGCGGGCTTATCACTGAAAAGTAGCAGCCGATAAATCCCAGCACCAGCGAGAATATCACGACCGCCGCGACCGCATAGATCAGCTCAAACTGCGCCGAAGCAGTGAACAGGAACGTCATGAAGCTGTCGTCGCCGGTGGAATACGCGCCGGCGGCCGAGCCGGTCCCCCAGGCAGCCAGGAGCAGCGCGAGAAGCGCCAGCGTTGTGACAACGGGCTTTGAGCGTACCTTATAAAATAGAACGAAAATGCCGGTGGTTAGCGCCCCCATAGCCAGCAGGCATGGAACGAACTGGCTGCGGCATATCGTATACATCAGCGAAGCGCATATCGACAGCAGAAAAGACAGTATGGGCAGTGGCGCTGCGCCGTCGTACCTGACCTTTTTCTTGTTTTTCATGTAGCCTTATCCTTGTTTGAAATAGGAATACAGACGGCACATCATCATGCCGTTGTACAGCTTGCGGTTCTTGTCGGCTTTCTGACCGAAAATGTCCTCGAATTCCTCGTCGGGGGTAATTACGTAAAGCTGGCTTCCGTCCAGAGGTAGCAGCCTTTCACCCATGATGCGGTAAAGCTCGCGGGCTTCCTCGGTTTCAAGCATTCGCTCGCCGTAGGGCGGGTTGGTGATAATCTTGATGTTTTCCTCAGGCTTGATGAAATCGCGGATATCGCGTTTTTCTGCAGTCAGTTTCATCAGCGGGGAAGCCTTTTTCGCGTTCGACAGCGTGAGCGAAACGCATTCCCCGTCGATGTCGTAGCCGTACGCGCGGAATTCCGCATCGCGGTTTATGGCGTTGACGGCTTCCTCGCGGGCTGCGCGCCAGGTCTTGTCGGAAACAAATCCAAGGCGCTCTGCTGCAAAGCTGCGGTTAAGTCCCGGGGCGATGTTGAGCGCTTTCAGTCCGGATTCTATCAGCAGCGTCCCCGAGCCGCAGAACGGGTCAACGACAACGTCGCTGCTGCGCACTCTTGCAAGGTCGATAAGCCCTGCCGCGAGGGTTTCCTTGATGGGCGCGGCGTTGCTTTCCCTGCGGTAGCCGCGCTTGTGCAGGCCAACTCCGCTGGTGTCCAGCATGAGCGTTACCTCGTCCTTCATGATGGAGAAGCGTATCTGAGCGGTCGCGCCGCTTTCTGGCATGGTCTGCAAACCGTAGGACTTGCAGAGGTTCACCGCCATCGCTTTTTTGATTATCTTCTGGCATGCGGGAATGCTTTTCAGCGTGGAATTCAGCGAGTGCCCGGTGTTCGGGAACGCTTCATGGCGCCCGATGAATTCCGACAGCGGCAGCGCCTTTATTCCCTCAAAAAGCTCGTCGAATGTGCGCGCCCTGAACTGCCCCAGCACAACGCACACTCTCTCGGCGGTGGAAAGGCAGATGTTCGCCTTTGCGCAGAGTTCCGCGCCGCCCGTGAACATAACGCGTCCGTCGGTGACTGTGATGTTCTCGCCGCCGATTTTCCTGACCTCGAACGAGAGGGTCTTTTCTATGCCGAAGTGGCAGGGGGTGATGTATGTGTAATTAGTCATTTTGTTCTCCGTATTTCATTTCTTTAATTATAGTGTACCTTATATTATAGCAAATTGTCAGGGTAAAGTCAACATTTATGTGTAAACATTTACAATTAGCAGTGCCTTGAAATGTGATAAATTACGAAAAAACCTTGCGGTATTGACATTTAATCAAAACGCGTGATATAATTATATAAAACTAAATAAAACTAAGGCTTACAACTATGGTGGAAGATGATTTTCTGGAATATCAATATGATCAAGATACTGAATTATCAATGGAATCAAAAGGCTAGTTGGTATATAGTGATGAGGAGAATTGGCTTATGAAGAAATCTGCTTTTTTTATGGCGGTTATTTGCTCGATATATCTTGTACTGACTGGCTGCCATACAAATTTTCCAGCAGAAAGTGTTTCTGGTTCCGGCACGGGAACGGCGCAGGAAGAGGAAATAACCGAAGTTTATACGACCTGGGAAGCTGTCACCACCCCGGACGGGGAGCCAGTTATAACCGATTATCAGGGCACCTACTACCGGTACGCCGGGCGCAGATGGTGGAAAGACCTTGACCAGCCTGCCGGTAGTTTTATTCTGAAAGACGACGGGAAGTACTATCCGTATCTTGATGAAGAAAATGACCCGGGAGCGGCGATAAATCCGGAATTCAAGATTTATCAGACTGTCGAGAGCTTCAACGAGGGCGGCTGGAAATATGCCGGGACTATCGACGGGAAGAGCTTTTACGTTGATGGCGGACTGGAAACCATGCTTTGTTTCATAGATGTCACGGATCACCCGAACGATCCCTCAAAAGCGCCAGACGGCGAAAAACTGTTTTTAATAGGCATGCTGGCGCCGTCAACCATCGGAGAATAACAGGCGAACAAGAAAGCGGCGTAAATCACGCCGCTTTCTTGTTGTGCAAAATTCACATAATCAGCGGAGAAAATTCGTTTTGTTTATCCAAATTCAACAGCTTGGACGAAAACTTGTTGCAAAAAATATAAATATAAGCTATAATAGAAGCAGGTATAAACGGTGCGGCGCATAACAGGAAGAAAATGCCTGAGAATATACAGATAAAGCCGTCCGTGAAAGGAGAAAATCTAAAATGGCACTTAAACTTGTAGACAAATATCTCAGCAGCTTCGTTGCTGAGCACGAGCTGGACGCTATCGCTCCGGCAGTCAGGACAGCTCATCAGCAGCTGGTAGACAGAAACGGCCCCGGAAACGACTTCCTCGGCTGGCTGGATCTGCCCGTTGACTATGACAAGGAAGAATTCGCACGCATCAAGAAGGCTGCCGCAAAGATAAAGGCTGACAGCCAGGTGCTCATCGTTATCGGCATCGGCGGTTCCTACCTCGGCGCAAGAGCAGTTATCGAGGCTATCAGGTCCTCGCTGTACAACAGCCTGAAAAAGGACACCCCCGAGATCTACTTCATCGGCAACTCCATCAGTCCGACATATCTCAGCGAGGTAGTTTCCCTCGTTGACGGCAAGGACTTTTCCGTAAACATCATCTCCAAGTCCGGTACAACCACCGAGCCGGCTCTGGCTTTCCGCGTATTCCGCGACATGCTGGTAGAGAAGTACGGTGAAGACGGCGCAAAGGGCAGGATTTACGCCACCACCGACAAGGCAAAGGGTACCCTCAAGGAGCTCTCCGACAAGAAGGGCTATGAAACATTCGTAGTTCCGGACGATGTAGGCGGCCGTTACTCCGTCCTCACAGCGGTGGGACTTCTCCCCATCGCATGCGCAGGCTGCGATATCGACGCGCTGATGAATGGCGCCGCTGACGCACGCTCTGCTTATTCCGACAGCGACCTCAGAAAGAACGACTGCTATAAGTACGCAGCGCTCCGCAATATACTGTATCGCAAGGGCAAGAGCGTTGAGATGCTCATTTCCTACGAGCCCAGCTTCGCAATGATGAACGAGTGGTACAAGCAGCTCTTCGGCGAGAGCGAGGGCAAGGACAACAAGGGTATCTACCCGTCCTCCGCCGTATTCTCCACCGATCTGCACTCCCTGGGTCAGTTCATTCAGGACGGTTCCAGAGTTATGTTCGAGACTGTCATGCAGTTCGCCAAGCCCCAGAAGGAGTTCTTCCTCAAGGACGATCCTACCAACGTTGACGGTCTGAACTTCCTCTCCAACCAGAACATGTCCGTTGTAAACCGCAAGGCATTCGAGGGCACCGTTATCGCTCACACCGAGGGCGGCGTTCCGAATATCGTTCTGGAGGCTCCGGAGCTCAACGAATACGAGCTTGGCTACATCATCTACTTCTTCGAGAAGGCATGCGCTGTCAGCGGTTATCTGCTGGGTGTGAACCCGTTCGACCAGCCCGGCGTTGAAAGCTACAAGAAGAACATGTTCGCGCTGCTCGGCAAGCCCGGCTATGAGGCGCAGAAGGCTGCCCTCGAAGCAAAACTGGGACTCTAATAACGGCAATTAAGGAAAACGGAGCATACCTGCACGTTCTCCTGGCAATATAAAACAATTCATGGAGGTTTACTATGATCAAGCTTATTACAGGCAAGAAGGGTACAGGCAAGACCAAGATCCTTATCGACGCTATCCACGAGGCAGAGAACAAGTCCAACGGCAACGTTGTTGCTATCCAGAAGGGTTCTGCGCTCAACACAGACATCACCCCCAAGGTACGTCTGGTGAACATCGACGACTATGCAGTTGCAGGTGTTGAGGGCTTCTACGGCTTCGTTTCTGGTATCCTCGCTTCTGACTACGACTGCACCGATATCTTTGTCGACGCTACTCTGAAGATCACTGGCAGGGATTACGACAAGGTCGGCGAGATGTTCGAGAAGCTTGCTAAGGTTTCCGGCGATACCGCTGTTACCTGCACCATTTCCGCAGATAACTCCGAGCTGCCCGAGAGCATGAAGAAGTACATCGTATAATTAACGGTAACGTTATACAGCTGATAACGACCGGGGGCTTTTCTGGCTCCCGGTCTTTTCAGCGTCAGCGGGACTATGGTTTTGGGTATTTTTCTGCTTTTTCGGCGCGGGTCGGTCCGCGAAAATGTTCTTTTTGCCAAATCACAGAGAAATTTTGAGAAATTCCGCTAAAACACTTGACAAAACGTAATTCACATGATATAATAATATGCGTGACTGTAAAAGGGTTCATTATACGAGCTCTTAGAAAAAGATCAATTCAAATTAAGGGGGTGCAATAATGGCAGTTCCGAAGAGAAAGGTGTCCCGTGCAAGACGCGACAAGAGACGTTCACAGGTATGGAAGTTATCTGCACCGTCCTTCTCTCGCTGCAAGCAGTGCGGTGAGCTGAAGCTTGCTCACAGAGTATGCGGCAATTGCGGTTATTACAATGATAAGGTCGTTATCGCTAAGGAAGCGTAATTGCCTGCATTGAATGGCTGAACAGATGTTTACGGGAAGTCCCTCCGGTATAGCCGGGGGGATTTTTGCTGTAATAAGGATTTTTAAAGAATATACAGTAAATTCCTTGAAATAGCGCCGGAAATGTGTTATACTATATCTATATAGGCTTTTGAGATAAGGAGAAATTTATGCAGGTAGTAGCAATTGTGGGCAGACCGAATGTCGGCAAGTCCACGCTTTTCAATAAGCTGGTAGGTCAGCGGCTTTCCATCGTGGACGACAAGCCCGGAGTTACCCGCGACCGCATCTACAGCCGCTGCGAGTGGCTGGGGCGCGAATTCATGCTCATCGACACAGGCGGTATCGAGCCCAAGACCGACGACGTTATCCTGGCGCAGATGCGCGAGCAGGCAATGCTGGCAGTAGAGCGCGCGGACGCCATTATTTTCGTGACGGATATCACCACGGGAGTTACCGCGAACGACAGCGACGTGGCTTCCATGCTGATAAAGAGCGGAAAGCCCGTCGTGCTTGCCGTCAACAAGGTGGACGGCATCGGCACGCCTCCCCCGGAGATTTACGAGTTCTATAACCTCGGTCTGGGCGACCCGATCGCGGTTTCCTCCGTGCACGGTCACGGCACCGGCGACCTGCTGGAAGCGGTTTTCGAGAACCTCCCCCCGGAGGAGCCAGACGAGTACGACGCAGACGCCATCAAGGTTGCCGTTATCGGCAAGCCGAATGTCGGCAAGTCTTCTCTGATAAACCAGATATCCGGTGAGGAACGTTCCATCGTTTCCGACATCGCAGGAACCACCCGCGACGCCATCGATACAGAGATACGCCGCGGCGACGACAAGTTCATCTTCATCGACACCGCAGGAATGCGCCGCAAGGCAAAAGTCACCGAGAACATCGAGCATTTCAGCGTGCTGCGCGCGCTCATGGCAGTGGACCGCGCGGACGTCTGCGTTATCGTCATCGACGCGACTGTAGGCTTCACCGAGCAGGACAGCAAGGTCGCCGGCTACGCCCACGACAAGGGTAAGGCGTGCGTTATCGCAGTCAACAAGTGGGACGCCATCGAGGACAAGACCGACCGCACCATGGACGACTTCCGCAAGAAGCTGGAGGTTGATTTCTCGTTCATGTCCTATGCGCCGTTCGTGTTCATTTCCGCAAAGACCGGTCAGCGCATAGACAAGCTGTTTGAGCTGATAAAGTACGTCCACGAGCAGCACTGCATGAGAATTTCCACAGGCGTGCTCAACGATATGCTCAACTACGCGACTTCCCGCGTGCAGCCGCCGTCAGACAAGGGCAAGCGCCTGAAGATATACTACATGACGCAGGCTTCCGTGTGCCCTCCGAATTTCGTTATTTTCTGCAACAGCCGCGAGCTGTTCCATTACTCATATCAGCGTTACATTGAGAACCAGCTGCGCGAGACGTTCGGGCTGGAGGCTACGCCGATAAAGCTCACTATCCGCGAAAGAGGCGAGTGATGGAGCGCATTCTGTCGGATTTCATACGGCGCCGTTCCGGCATGCTGGTGAAGTGCGTGATTATTTCCGTGATATTCTTCGCTGCGGCGTGGATGCCGTTTATCTTCTCCGGCGACTGGGCAGAATGGCTGCGCTGGGTGTGGCTCATCGGCGCGGCAGTCATTTCGCTGGTGGTCGCGGCGCTGCTTGTGCGTGTGTTCGCCGAGATACTGGGCGTGGCTCCGTCAAGGCTGCGGTCGCAGCTGGAGGCGCTCCCTGAGGGAGAATGCGCGCAGGTCATCGACGCATATCCCGCAGCAAAGACCCTGGGCGAACGCTGGTTTTTGCCGGAGCATCTGCTGTTCTACACATATCGGCGCGCGGTGATACTGAGATACGACGCCATAAAGACGATATCGCTGAAAAAGGACGGCGACCTGCTGCTTGAAACGTCTTCCGGTGATTTCACCATGCCGGTGAGGAGCGGGGAAAACGGCGGCATAATCTTTGCTGTTCTCCGCGGGAAAAATCCCGAAATAAAGCAGGGGACCGGGGAGGAAGCTCCCCAAAAAGAAACCGAAAGGACATAACACACAATGATGTGGCTCTGTTATATAATAATGCTCGTCGTACCGTATCTGCTGGGCGGCGTCAACACCTCGATAATCGTGACGAAGCTGAAGACCGGAAATGATATCCGCACCATGGGCAGCGGCAACGCGGGGCTTACAAACACCCTGCGCACGCAGGGTAAGGCTGTCGCGGGGATAGTCCTGCTGGGCGACGTCGCTAAATCCGTGCTGGCTATCTGGGCGGTAAGGCTCGCATTCCTGTACATCGGAGGGGTAGATACCCACGTGCTCGCAAACGGCATGAATTGGGTCGGCTACATGGCTGGCTTCATGGCTGTGGTGGGACATGTGTTCCCGGTGTATTACGGCTTCCGCGGGGGTAAGGGCGTGCTTGCCGCTATCTCTGCGATATTCACGCTGGACTGGCGCACCGGCTGCCTGCTTCTCGGCGTGTTCGTCATTCTCGTCGCTGTTACAAGGTATGTTTCGCTGGGCAGCTGCGTGGCTTCCGCACTGTATGGCTTCGGCACGCTGATATTCGTGTACTTCATGGACGGCGACCCTGCGGGCATAGTCTGCACATTCATCGCATTCTTCACCGCGGCGCTGGTAATATTCATGCACCGCGGGAATATCCACAGACTCGTCACCCACACCGAAAAGAAGCTGGGCGAGAAGGCAAAGTGAACTGAGGAGGGTGTATGGCTGTCCTGTTTGAAACCGAGCGGCTTTCCGTGAGGAGATTTCTGCCGGAGGACTGCAACGACCTGGCAGATATCCTTTCCGACCCGGAAGTGACTTACTTCGAACCTTATGAAACTTTCACCCGTGAAGCCTGCGTGCAGGAAGCCGTGAAGCTTTCCCACAGCCGGGAATTCTATGCAGTGGTGCTCGGCGATAGTGTCATCGGGAAGATATACTTCTCCGCGAGGGGTCACGGAAGCTATGAGATAGGATATACGTTCAACCGGACGTATCAAGGCATGGGCTATGCGTTTGAAAGCGTATGCGGCATGATGAACTATGCATTCAGCGTGCTTGGTGTGCGTCGCATTTCCGCTGATATAAACGCAAGAAACGTGAAGTCAATCAGCCTTGCCGAACGGCTGGGAATGCGCCGTGAAGCGCTCCACCGGGAATTTCTCCCGCGAAAAGAAAACGAGAACATTTTTGACGATATGTGCGTTTACGCGCTTCTGAAAAGCGAATTCGCAGGCTGATCGTCTATATATCTGGAGGTCTGGCATATAATGGCAAAGATAACGATACTGGGCTGCGGCTACGGCACTGCCCTCGGCGTATTATTCACGACCTATGGTCACGAAGTGGTGACATGGACGAAGTTCGAAAACGAAGCGGAATTGCTGCGCACCGAGCGAGAGCACAAGCGGCTGCTCCCCGGGGTGAAGCTGCCGGAAGCGCTTGGAGTCACCACCGACCCCAGGTGCGTGAGCGGCGCGGATATCATTCTGGTGGCGATACCGTCGCCGTTTTTCAGGGAGGCAGTCCAGACGGTGAAGCCTTACGTTGACAGGAGCACCGTTGTCATAAACGTCAGCAAGGGGCTTGAAGCCAGCACCGGATATCGCCTGTCGCAGATAATAAGGGAGGAACTCCCCGACAACCCGGTGGGAGTTATCACAGGACCCTGCCATGCGGAGGAAGTCGCGCGTTTAGTCCCCACCACCGAGGTGTGCGCAAGTTACAACGACGGCGTTGCGGACTATATCCAGCGCACGCTTTCCAATGAACGTTACCGTGTTTACACCAACGACGACGTTGCTGGCTGCGAGCTTGGGGGCGTGCTTAAGAACCCCATCGCCCTGGGCTGCGGTATCGCGCGTGGAATGGGACTTGGCGACAACACCGTCGCAGCGCTCATGACCCGTGGAATGACCGAGATAACCCGTCTTGGCGTTGAACTTGGCGCGAACTGGAAAACATTCACCGGCATGGCTGGCATAGGCGACCTGATAGTGACCTGCACATCGCTGCATTCGCGTAACTTCCGTGCGGGGAACCTCATCGGAAAGGGAACCCCGGCTGCCGAAGCAGTGGCGCAGGTGGGCACCGTCGAGGGCTACACCAGCAGCAGGATAGCGTACCGTCTGGCGCAGGAGCACGGCATCGATACGCCGATAATCGAGCAGATAGTAAAGATATGCTACGAGGGCAGCGACCCGACCCGGAGCATCGCGGCGCTAATGACAAGAAAAAGCAAGCACGAGCGCGAAGTGTTCTGGATGGACTGACGAGGTAACTATGAACCAGAAGATACCGGCAACCATAAAGGAGCAGGTACAGAAGCTCAAACAACGCGGCTGCGTCATCGAGGACGAGAAGCACGCCGAGGAAACACTGAAATACATCAATTACTTCCGGCTGGCAGATTATTTTGCGCCGTTCACGGTGTCAAAGGGGCGCTATGAAGAGGGCACCACGTTTGAAAACGTGCTGCGTGTGTACGAGTCCGACAGGAAGCTGCGCAGCATTCTGCTGGCTTCCTTAGAGGAAACGGAAATTGCCATGCGCGCGGCTGTGTCAAACTACCACGCGCTGAAATACGGCGCGCTGGGGTATCTCAACCCGTCAACGTTTGATTTCAGGCATAATCACCAGCAGTTCATGAACAAGGTGAAGCACCTTATCGAAGTCAACGACGACCGGGAATTTGTCAGGCACTATAACTCCAAGTACTGCGGTGCGTTCCCGCTGTGGGTGGTGATGGAGCTTTTCAGCTTCGGCACGCTGGCGTTCTTCTACAAGGATATGCAGAGCGCGGATAAAAAGGAGATAGCCGACCGTTACTACGGCTGTTCCAGCACGGAACTTGACAACTGGCTGTTCTGCCTGAACGAACTTCGGAATTACTGTGCGCATTACAACAGGCTTTACGGCAACTGCTTCCCGGTGATGCCAAAAACCCCGCGCAATATGGAATTTGAGCTTAAGCCCGACGTTTTCGGGTATATAATCGTGATGAAGCAGCTTGCGCACGACCACAAAAACTGGAACGAGCGCGTAGTTAAGCCTGTCACGAGGCTGATACGCAAGAATTCCGACGTGCTGCGGCTGGACGATCTGGGCTTCCCGCAGGGGTGGGAGGAACTCATCGCCTGGGGCGATGTTGATGAATAACTGCTGACGTGCGTCGGCGCTGCGGCGTTCCGGCGCCGTTTGTTTACCTGAGGAGGTGTGAGCCGTGTCCGATAAATTCCGGCTGATGATGGACAGCAGCGCAAAGACCAAGGATGAGATCCGTCAGGAATTACAGCGCATGATAGAATTAAAGGCTCACCCGGCGCCTGAAATTCCCGCAGAGCCTGAAATACCCCCTATGCCCGAAATTCCACCCATGCCAGAGATCCCACCTATGCCGGAAATACCTCCGATCCCCGAAATTCCCCCGGCACCGGAACAGCCGCTGGACGACATCACCACCGCCGTCAGGAAAAAGGTGCAGGAACGTATCAACAGCATAGTCCGCGAGGCAATGGAGGACAGCGGGAATTCCTACGGCGAAAGGATACCCCCGCGCGAGCCAAGGGACAATATCGACTACCTTAACGGCGAAAACACGCTCCACCCCGACGAGATAGCCTACCCGCCGTCAGAGCCGGAATACGACGCCGACGGAGAGATACGCGGAAAAATAACCGAAATGCGCAAGCTCAGCCAGCGGTTCTATAACGGCTACATGCTGCGCCAGTGCGCCGAAGAAACACTGGTCAAGCAGGGTGAATACATGAAGGACGTCACCGATGATTTCGGCAGGAACTGCTTCTGCGGTATCGAGCGGCCGGTATACGGCGCGCTTTCCACCGACCAGCTGCGCACCTATTTCACGTGGCGCACCCTTGCCAGAAAAGGCGTTTACAACGAGGTGGACAAGCCTTATGTGATACTGTATTGCTATGAGCTTCTCAACCGCATCGGGGTGCTTTCAGCGGTGGACGCATACAACAGGCTTTCAGATGTGTGGGAGAACTGTCACGGTTTCTGCCCGGCACTGGATATGCTCATGCCAAGGTGGCTCAAGGATTTCAGGGCGTACAATCAGGTCGGTGACGACGTGCAGGTGTGCCCGGCTGAGAATACCGGCAACGGCTCTGTCAGCGGCGATGATGAGGATATCCTGGCGCGGAGGTATTCCGGCAAGCTGGAATATCTTATGAAGCGTTCTTCCTATAATCTCAGGGGGAGCATTTTCTATTCCGACAGCAATGCAAAGATGCTCGGTGGCGCCCTTGAAGCTGTGCTGACGGCGCTGGACGGTTATTTCTCAGAAAAAGGAATAACCATGTTCGAGCTTATCTGCGGAAAACTCCGCAAGGATCACAGCTGGTCGCCATTCCTGGGGGCTTATGTGGACCTTGACCGCATGGACGGCTTCCACGCGCTGAGAATAAGCCAGATGGAGCAGTATTCTCTCAAACGTGGTCAGCCCTGCCTGGAAGTATTCGACCCGGCGCCTTACCGCAATTTCATCGGGTGGGTGCTCAAGGGTACTGAGTCAGTGCTGAGAAAACGTACCGGTTTCAGGTACGGGCTTTCGCTGAATATCACCCCGGTGCTGGAAGATATGATGAACCGCGACAAGCTGTTTTCCGCGGTGAATGCGCCGGAATTTTCCGGGATAGTGCCGAAAGCTGCGGAAAAGTGGTGCGATGAGCACGGAATATTCCCACCGAAAAAGCAGAAGAAGCGCGCTTCCTATAATTATGACGAAGCCCCGGAAGCCGCTGCGCCAGCTTCCCGCGCACCAGTCGAGATAGACGTCAGCAAGCTTGCGAAAATACGGCAGGAAGCCGACGAAACCACCCGCAGACTTATCGTTGACGAGCCGGAAACACTCCCGCAGGAGGACATAACCGAGCGCGTTGATGAAATCATGCAGGACGATTTTGAAGAGCAGACGTCGGAATTTGCTGATGATTACTCTGAGTATAATGTTGTGTCAGAATTATCGCAGGACAAAACGGAGAAATTCGCGGAACTTGGCGACGGCTGGAAGGAATTCGCGGGGAGCCTCTCCGCAGACGATATCGCGCTGTTGGGCGCATTGCTGAACGGCAGCGCTGATGATTACTGCAGGAGCCGCGGCATGATGCCGGAAACGCAGTACGACCGTATAAACGCGGCTGCGATGGAATTCACAGGAGATATACTGATAGAAAACGGCGCGGTGATCGAGGATTACGTCAGCGAAACGGAAAAAATCATCACGCTTGCAAAATGAAAGGGACACCATGATAACAGTAAGAAGAGCGGAAGAAAAGGACACCGACAGAACAATGAAGCTGCTGAGCGAGGTGTTGGAACTCCATGCGAAGCTGCGCCCGGACATTTTTATCTCCGGAAAGACGAAGTATACCCGCGAGGAACTGCACGGAATTTTCACCAACGAGGAAACCCCGGTGTTCGTTGCTGCGGACGACAACGACGAGGTGGCAGGGTATGCGTTCTGCATGATCAGGCAGCCGCCGTTTTCCACCAATATGAAGCCGGTAAAGACTCTGTACATCGACGATCTGTGCGTTGATGAGAACCGCCGCGGTCAGCATGTCGGAACGATACTTTTCGAGTATGTGAAGCAGTTCGCAAAGTCCGTCGGCTGCTATGACGTTACCCTTAATGTCTGGGAGGGCAATAACGCCCGCGAATTCTATGACAAAATGGGAATGTTCGTAAAGGAGACCCAGATGGAAATAATTCTGGATTAAAATACAAAAACCGTCCTGTGGGCGGTTTTTTGTTTGTATGGGAAACATAGCTCATTCACATAATAGCATTGAAAGCAGATAAATGTGAAACTTGTTGCAGTACATATTCCGGCGCTGTCAAAAAGATAAACGTGAAACCTGTAGCGGCGTATGTTCCGGCGCTGTCAAAAAGATAAACACGAAACCTGTAGCGGTGCATGAGATTTTCCGTTTTTGCGGTCGATTTTACGCAAGAAATAAAATCTGAATTAGACAGCAAAACGACCGCCCCACTCAGGGGCGGTCGAGGAAAATCGGATATTTTGCCGCGCATGTTCGCGCGGCAAAATGTTGGTGCGCCTGACAGGACTTGAACCTGCATGCCAAAGGCAATAGAACCTAAATCTATCGTGTCTGCCAGTTTCACCACAGGCGCATTTACATCTTTTTAATTATAGCAGAATTTGCGCAAAATGTCAAGGCGTAATTCTTGACTAACAAAACCTTTGTGTGATATACTGTATAGAAACATGCTATGCATATAATATACGCAGGGGGTGCGGTGATGGGTGAGAAAAAACGTGCGCAGTACGGCAGGCTTGCCGGGTGGGTCGGGATAATATGCAATATTCTGCTGAGCGCGGGGAAGTTCGTGGCTGGAAGTCTGTCCGGCAGCGTTTCCATAACCGCGGACGCGCTGAATAACTTTTCGGACGCTTCCTCCAGCCTCATCAGCCTTATCGGATTTCAGCTGTCGGAAAAGCGCCCCGACGCCGAGCACCCCTACGGTCACGCAAGATATGAGTACATTTCAGGGTTCGTGGTCGCTATTCTCGTTATCGTTATCGGCATAGAACTCCTCAAAAGCGGAATAGAACGCATCATTACCCCGCAGCAGGTGGAGTTCACCGTGGTTTCTGTGGTGGTGATGCTGGTTTCTGTCGCGGTCAAGTTTGGAATGATGATATTCGACCGCAGCGTAGGACGGCGCATAGATTCGCAGACGCTCATCGCTGCCGCTGCGGACAGCCGTAACGACTGCATTGTCACCGGCGCGGTGCTTGCGGCTGGCGTGGTTTCGCTCTATACAAGCCTGCAGCTGGACGGTATCATGGCTGTGGCAGTCGCGGGGTTCATTCTGTACAGCGGCGCCGGGCTGGTGCGGGACACGATGAACCCGCTGCTTGGAAAGGCGCCTTCCCCGGAGATGGTGAAGTCCATTCAGGAGAAGATACTCTCATACCCGGGAGTGCTGGGCACCCACGACCTTATCGTGCACGACTACGGTCATGGCAGAAAATTCGCGACGGTGCATGTCGAGATGGCCGCGGAGGACGACGTTATCATGAGCCACGAGGTCATAGACAGCATAGAGCGTGATTTTCTGCGCGACGAGGGAATAAACATGCTGATACACTTCGACCCCGTGGTGACTGACAGCTCCGCAGTAGGCGACATCAGGCGTGAACTCAGCCGTATCGTGAAACTCATAGACGCGCGGCTTTCGATACACGACCTGCGGCTGGTGTGTTGCGGGGACTACACAAAGGCGTATTTCGACGTTGTCGCTCCCCGGGAGCTTGGCATGAACGAAGAGGAACTCCGCGGGGAGATATCCAGGTTCGTGTCAGAAAAGTACCCTGAGCTCCGCTGCGTTATCACGCTTGACGACAGCTTTGCCGCCATTCCCCCGGAACAATAAGGGATTGACGGAAACGCCCCGATGTGATAAAATAATGGTAACCTCTAAAAACCGGGACACGAGCAGATTTTGTATATGACTTATATCAGATGTAAGGCACCAAACCGCAGTAATACTTGATGTATTTCAAGGTTTGGTAACGCAACAGATGATATAAGTCATAGAAATCTGCCGTGAAGGAGGTTTTTAGAGGTTACCTAATAATAATATCACAACAGCGGGGAGGTGGCAGCATAGAGTACTTTTTTCATGCGGATACGACAAAATACCGCCGTCGGCTGAAAGCTATAGTCATTACCACGGTGGTCCCGCTTTTCGGCATATGCGTGTTCTGTGCAGTGAATATACTGCTGAATTTCAGCTCCGGCGCCTCCGGGGAACTGCAGAAGCTGATGGCGGCAGTTATCGCGGGCTGCGTTTTCGTGGGTACTGTCACTATATTCACGGCTGCGTATTTCTGCTATAAAGCGGACAGACGGCATTCCCGGTTCACGTATCTTGACATTCTCCCGGACGGGTTCGTGTTCAGCGTTTATGCGGGGGAATTCCGGGATTATTCTGAGAAAGTGATACTCCGCAGGCTGTATTTCGTGCCTTTTTCCGGGGTGGAGGAAATTTCCCGCGACCAGAAGAATTCACCGTTTTCCATCACGGTGCGCGGGGAAGTACGCTGCTACCTCTGCGAAAGCGACCGTCTTGGCTATCACGTTGACGAGGACGACCACATGCATTTCGACAGCCCGGAACTCGACGAAAAGGGTTTCGAAAAACTGGACGTGCTGCGCATAGACGGCTGGTTCGGGAATACCAGAAAGCTTGAACGGTCGCTGAATTTCTTCCTTGAACAGTACCGCAATACACCGGAGAAAAAGCCGTTCAATATCGCAGACTATGTTGCCGTAAAAAGGAAAAAGCGCCCTACCACTTCAAATCCGCTGCTTGAAGCGCCAAGCTACGACAGAAACTGGAAGTAGCGCTGTGCAGGCAGTTGAAAAAATAATACGGCATTATTGCGAATTTAGTAGAAATACCACTTGAAAAAAAGTCATCAGGGTGGTATAATAAACTGTAGATGTGTTTTCGGATATGTATTTGTTATATTTCGAAATTATGGAATAGAAAAAGTGGAGGAAGGCATAATGGCTGCAAAGTATATTTTCGTCACCGGCGGCGTGGTTTCTGGCCTTGGCAAGGGAATAACCGCTGCTTCTCTCGGACGACTGCTTAAAATGAGAGGGTACAAGGTAACTATCCAGAAGTTCGACCCGTATATAAACGTTGACCCGGGCACGATGAGCCCCTATCAGCACGGCGAGGTGTTCGTCACCGACGACGGCGCTGAAACCGACCTCGACCTCGGTCACTACGAGCGTTTCATCGACGAAAATCTTTCCGTCAACAGCAATGTCACCACTGGTAAAATTTACTGGACCGTTCTCAACAAGGAACGCCGCGGTGATTACCTCGGCGGCACCGTTCAGGTTATCCCCCACGTGACAAACGAGATAAAGGACCGCATCTACCGCGTTGCCAACAGCGGCGCTGAGGCTGCAGACGTAGTTATCACCGAGATCGGCGGTACTGTCGGCGATATCGAGTCCACACCGTTCCTCGAGGCTATCCGTCAGGTGAGCAACGACGTGGGACGCGAGAACGTGATGTACATTCACGTTACGCTGCTTCCGTTCATCTCCGGCAGCAACGAGCTGAAAACAAAGCCCACGCAGCACAGCGTAAAGGAGCTGCTTTCCATCGGTATCCAGCCGAATGTGCTGGTTCTCCGCAGCGACTGCGAGATACCCCAGGATATGATGGAGAAGGTAGCAAGCTTCTGCAACGTCCGCAAGGAGGACGTTATCCCGAACCTCACCGCTTCTTCGCTGTACGCTGTTCCGCTTATGCTTGAGGAAGCCGGCCTTGCTCATTCCGCGTGCCATCACCTTGGTCTTGAGGACAGGGAGCCTGACCTCACCGAGTGGAAGAACATGGTCCACATGCAGGAGAATGCAAAGAAGCCGCTGACCATCGGTCTTGTCGGCAAGTACGTTGCGCTTCCTGACGCATATATTTCCGTTATGGAGTCCATCAGACATGCAGGCGCTGCAAACGGCGCTGACGTGCACATAGAGCTTATCAACTCCGAGGAAGTCACCCCGGAGACCTCCGAGAAGCTTCTCGGCAAGGTAGACGGCATCGTTGTGCCCGGTGGCTTCGGCGACAGAGGCATCGAGGGTAAGATAGAGGCAGTACGCTACGCAAGAGAGAACAAGAAGCCGTATCTTGGTCTGTGCCTTGGCATGCAGATGGCTGTTATCGAGTTCGCACGTCACGTTGCAGGTCTTGAGGGCGCAAACTCCGCAGAATTCGGTGAGCACAAGTACGACGTCATCGACATCATGCCTGACCAGAAGGGCGTTGATATGGGCGGCACGATGCGCCTTGGTCTGTACCCCTGCAAGCTTGATGAAACTTCCATTTCCCGCGAGCTTTACGGTGAGGGGCTGATCTACGAGCGTCACCGTCACCGTTATGAATTCAACAACATCTACCGCGAGCAGATGGCTGCAAAGGGTCTTAAGTTCGCCGGACTTTCTCCGGACGGCAAGCTGGTCGAGATCGTTGAGCTGCCTAAGGACGTACACCCGTGGTTCGTGGCTGTACAGTTCCACCCTGAGTTCAAGAGCAGACCCAACAGACCGCACCCGCTGTTCAACGGATTTATCAAGGCTTCTCTTGATCTGAAGAAGTAAGGCTGACGACAAAGGCGCGTATACGCCGTCGGAATTTGGCGCAATATCGCAATATATTATTCATTGAAAATCAATGCCGTCTGCGTAACAACAGACGGCATTTGTGTTCATTATGTAAAATCCACGTAAAGTGGTGAAAGGAACCGGACATGAGCGGAAAATTCTACGACAACCGCGAACTTTCGTGGCTTAAATTCAACGCAAGAGTGCTGGAGGAAGCATTCGACGAGGACACACCGCTGTTCGAGCGGCTGAGATTTGTGCAGATATTCTGCTCCAACCTCGACGAGTTCTTCATGATAAGAGTTGGGAGCCTGCATGACAAGATGCTCTTCGACAGCAAGGATACCGAGAACAAGACCAACATGACTGCCAAGGAGCAGCTTGTCGAGATAGCAAAGCAGGTCAAGAAGCTGCTTCCCGTCAAGGACAAGGCTTACTCTGAGATAATGGCAGGGCTGAAGGACTACGGCATAGAGCACATCGACCCCAACGCCCTTTCCCCGGAGGAGGACGCGTTTTTCCGCGCTTTCTTCGCAAGGGAGATTCAGCCGCTGCTGTTCACCGGCGTTGTCGATAAAAAGCACCCTGTTCCGTTCCTGAAAAACGGTGAGGTGTATGTCGGCGTCACTATCCGCAAGAAGGACGACGCGGGCAAGACCACGTTCGGAATTCTGCCGGCTTCTGAGAACTTCCCGAGGCAGGTCTGGCTGCCGGGCTCGGGGAAATTCCTGCTGACTGAGGAACTCATCAGCCGCTATGCGGAACTAGTGTTCAAGAATTTCGAGATAGTTTCCCGCTGCATTTTCAGGGTCACCAGGAATGCGGATATCACAATGGACGAGGGACTTTACGACCACGACGTGGATTTCCGCGATATCATGAGCGAGCTTGTCAAGAAGCGCAAGAAGCTGCAGCCGGTGCGCCTTGAATTCCAGGGAACCCCGGACGACAGCATAGTCGCGCTTATCTCGAAAACGCTTAAGGTCAAGGATAATTTTGTGTTCACGCAGACCGCGCCGCTGACTATGGATTTTCTTTCCGCGGTGGAGCGCAGGCTGGAGAAGCAGAGCGAGCTTTTCTTCTCGCAGCTTACCCCGCAGAAGTCCCCGGATATCGACCAGAAGCGCCCGATGATAGAGCAGATAAAGCAGCATGACGTTATGCTGAACTACCCCTATGAGAATATCAGCCAGTTCATTCGCCTGCTGGACGAAGCTGCGGACAACCCCGACGTGGTTTCCATCAAGATAACGCTTTACCGCGTTGCGAGGGACAGCAAGATAATCAGCGCGCTCACCCGCGCCGCTGAGAACGGCAAGGACGTGCTGGCTCTGGTGGAACTCCGCGCACGCTTCGACGAGGAGAACAACATCGGGTGGTCCAAGCGCCTGGAGGAAGCCGGAGTGACCGTTATCTACGGCCTGGAGGAACTCAAGGTGCACTCCAAGCTGCTGCTTATCACGCTGCGCGACGGCAGCGATGTAAGCTACATCACGCAGGTCGGCACCGGAAACTACAATGAGCGCACTTCCAGGCTCTACACCGACCTCACGCTGATGACCGCCGACAGGGATTTCGGCTCGGACGCTTCGGTGGTGTTCAACGCGCTTGCCGTCGGCAATACCGTGGAAAGCACCAACAAGCTGCTGGTCGCTCCCAAAGGGCTGAAAAGCCGCATAGTGGAACTCATCGACAACGAGATAACCTACAAGAATAACGGCTATATCGGCATCAAGATGAATTCCCTCACGGATAAGGACATCATCGAGAAGCTTGCGGAAGCCAGCCGCGCCGGCGTTAAGATAGAGCTTGTAGTCCGCGGGATATGCTGCCTTATTGCGGGAGTGCCCGGGGACACCGAGAATATCCGTGTTATTTCCATCGTGGGACGTTTTCTGGAGCACAGCAGGATATATATTTTCGGGCAGGGCGAGCGCAGAAGAGTGTACATTTCCAGCGCGGACTTCATGACCCGCAACACCGAGCGCCGTGTGGAAGTCGCAGCGCCGCTTCTGGACAAGAAGCTTGCGGACAGGGCGGTGGAGATATTCAACACCTGCCTGCACGACAATGTGAAGGCGCGTGAGCAGGACAGCGAGGGTAATTACCACCGCGTTGAGCGCGCCGAGGGAGAAGCTCCGCTGAATTCGCAGATATACTTCTACGAGCAGGCGTACAAGGCAGCCGGGGAAGCCGCTAAGCGCGAGGAGGAAAACCTCCGTCAGCAGCGCGAGGAAGCCGAAGCCGCACGCCGCGAAGCCGAAACTGCGCTCTCTCCTAATTACGTCCAGCCGCTGCCGCCGGTGCAGCCCGCTGACGAGCCGCGCGTGACCCACCGCGTCAAGATACGCAGGGTAAGAAGATAAGATCCCCATAAACAAAATCCCCCACCGTCATCACAACGGTGGGGGTTCGTGTTTTCGGGGAATTACTTGATCTCAGCGGGCTTGTCGTCCTTGCCCTTTTTCTTTTTCCTGGGAGCCGCAGTTTCAGCGGGGATCTCGTGAACGGTGTTGTTCTTCGCAACAGCGGACTTCAGAATGCGTATCTTGGTGCGGTCGCTGCCGGTTTCGATGAGGATAGTGTCCTCCTTGACGGAAAGAACTCTGCCGATGATGCCGCCGTTTGTGATGATCTCATCAGCTACCTGGATATTTTCCAGCATGCTCTGCATTTCCTTGGTGCGCTTCTTCTCCGGACGGATAATGAAGAAGTAGAAGAATACCACGATGAGCGCCAGCGGAATGAGCATGGTGAGCATGCTTGCCGCATTAGCGGTACCGGTCGTTTCAGCTGCGCTGGATATCATTGTAAGTGCTGTCATTAGTTGTCCTCCAATATTAACTTGCCCGGTGGGCATTTTTTACTGTACCTTTCTATTATAGCCTAAAACGGCTCATAAATCAAGTAGGTGTGCGAAATTTTCACCGATTATTCAGAATACACGGTGATATCCGCGTCCGCGAATGCTTTCTTTACCTGGTCAAGCGCACTCGACGAGAAGCTTGAAGCGGTCAGCCGTACCGCGATATCCTGCCCGGAATACATCGCAGACAGTCTGCCGATGAACGCGCGGGCTTCGTTGTAGCCTGCCTTTTCGCCGGGCGCGTAATCCACGAGCAGCGTCACTGTTTTCAACTTGGTCTTGTCGCTCACGGGCTCTGCGGAAGTCAGCGCGACGCTGTCGGAAAGCAGTTCCTCGTCGGAGACTTCAAGCAGCACGCTGGAGTTTCCAGATTTCGCAGCGGAAACGCACGCGTCAACGACGTTCCAGAGCGTATTCAGACGGGCGCTGTCGTCGGCGATCGCGAGGTCGCGCAGGAAGTTGGTGTAATCCTGGTTGTTGAACGCAGGGTAGCGTGTATTCGCGAGGATTATGCTGCTGAAACCTGCCTGCGATATCTCTCCGGTTATCGCAGCAAGGTACTTCGCGGTGACTGCATTGAACGGGTCGAGCCAGGACTTTCCACCGCGGTCAACGTAATAATCGTGCCAGATGCCGCCGTCGGTTATCATGTAGCAGATGTTCTTGCCAGCGTAGGTCTGCGTGGTGCGGTCGAGAAGCGTATTTATCCGCGCACGGGGAGTAAATCCGGCTGCGGTTATCAGGTCTGCTATCTGCTTTGCGGTCAGGGAGCCGGTTATCTGTTTCTCGGGGACGTCCTTGACGGAGGTCTTGTAGAGGAAGTTTCCGGTTTCGTCCTTCAGGGTGACTGTGATGTCGGTGTAGCCACCGTTCTTTGCGGCAGCCAGCGCGCTGTTGAGCGCGTCGGAGCTGAGCACTGAGGCTTCCGGAAGAATGAACGCGTTCACCGTCTTGTTCTCGGTCTGCTCTTCTCTTGTGGGCTCTGTGGTTTCCGTGCTGGTCTGGTTCGTTTCAGAGGAAGCTCCGGAGGTTTCCGCAGAAACAGGCGGCGTCCATGCGGAGGAAGTTTCGGAGTTGCTGCCCTTTCCGCTGAAATATTCCATGAGCGGCTTGCCGACGCCGTATCCCACGACAACAAGTGCAGCGACTATCACCACCATTATGATGACGGTGAGAACTTTCCTGCCGGTGCTCTTTTTCCGCTGATAAAGGCTGTATTTGCGGTGTTTTATCTTGATCTTCTTTTTCTTCATGATCTTCTCCGTTCATATATATTAAGGAAACTCTGATAAAACAGAAATCAGAAATCGGCAGTGTAACCTGCTAGTGCGTAGAACGCCAGCGATACCACTCCGATATAAACCAGCATGATGGGGTATCCGCGGAACACTCTCGGGATCTTATCGCTGTCGAGCTTTTCCCGCGCGACATTCAGCAGGAAGCACGCCAGGAAGAACCCGATACCAGTGCCGAACCCGTATCCGATGTACGACGGCAGGTCGCTGCCATAGTTCGAATTAAGGAACAGCGCTCCGATAACAGTGCAGTTGAATATAGCCAGGTGAACGTATTTGCGCATGCGCCGGAATATCTTCGGGAACACCTTCCAGAAGAAAAACAGCGCCAGGACGTAAAGCGCGCCGATTATCGCGGCGTATATCAGCGGCATGAAAAGCCAGCCGAACTGGGTGTTCAACAATGCGCTGTCAACAAAGAAAGAGATGATGCTTGCGATGGTGGTCATCGCGGTGATACCGAGGGTGAAGCCGATGACCGTGCTGTTCTTGCGGGAGGCGTATATCACAACGTTGCTGCCGAATGCGCGGTCGAATATGGCGTTCTGCACGAATACGGAAACCATAGCAACGGAGACTATTCTTGCGAGTACTTCCATCATTCAGCCCCCTTCCGGATAATGCCTGTGTTTTCGCTGCGACGGCGACGGTGGTTGGTTATCGCGCGGCAGACCGCTGCGAGAATTCCCACCAGGAAAAAGCCGAAGAACGTTGTCTTTGCCGCGGGCATAGGCGCGTCGCACACCCTGAAGCCGAAAAGCTGCCCGAATGCCAGGAATTCACGGATAATTCCCACCACGAAAGCTGCGAGGGCATATCCGACGACATAAACGAATGCGTCTATCGCCATTTCACCATAGGGCATGAGGTAGAAGCGGCTCTCAGTCTTTGCGAGCAGCAGCGAATTCACCACAAGTATCTCGATATACATTGAGACCTGCGAAGCCGTTTCAGGGAACCACGCATTCATCAGCAGCGCCGTGGGAATATACATCACCGCAGCCACGCCGACATATGCGAGAATTCTCACGGTGTAGACTATCCTGCGCGGAATGAACCGGCATATGAGTATCGATGTGTAGGATATCAGCAGAAAGCTGATGGTCAGTATCAGCGCGCGCTCAAAGGTCGTGGCTGCGACGATTATCGGCGCGGTGACAAGTCCGCTCATCAGCACGATATTCTGACGGAAAAGCCCGTCACGGCTGACTTTTGGGAGGTTCTTTTTATCCATTGCCGTTCTCCTTGTCTGCGCTGGTTTCCTCTTCGTCGGTTATGGGGGAAGCTATCGGTTTCCTGCGCTTGTGGCCCTTTACCTTTCCGTCGATGGGGGGCGTGTTGTAGCGGTACTTTTTCGGCAGCTCTATTTCCTGTGTGTCGGTCAGCTTTATGCCGCCCTGCTGTGCGCGGTTCTTGTTTCCCTCGAAGGAACTGATGTAGTTGCGCTTCCACCAGAGCACGTTTTCAACTATCGTGTCGAAGCAGCAGGAAAGCGCGTTCGTGATGAGCAGCGCGAACACAAAGCACATCTCGACCTTGCCGAAATACCGGAACATCATCACGGTGTAACCCAGCACCACGCCGTATATAACGCGTGCCGCGCGGCGCTTCGGCAGCAGATACGGTTCTGCTGCGAGGAATATTATACCGAAAAGCAGCGAGCCTGTGGAAAGCTCATAGAACACCGACATCAGCGGGTCCACGTCTATGCGCGGGTACACCGCAGCGATAGCGGAAACAGTCGCGAGGCAGGATATCATAGCGGTGAAGCTGGTGCTGTGCTTTATCAGCATGCAAATCCCCACCACGAGAATGACGAGTATATTCACCGTGCCGATGGCGCCGGGCACGTTGCCAAGGAGTATATCCAGCACGGACTGCGTGGGCACTGTGCCCAGCTTCATCGAGTATTCAACGGAACGCGCCAGTGTGCCGGTGTATTCCGAGAACATCGGGTAGACTTCGCCTGCCTTGGGGTAGTACAGCATCTCTCCCGGCCAGCATATCACTAGGAATGCCACGGCGATAGCGGGAGGGGAGAAAACGAGATTTTCATTTCCGCCAAAGATATGCTTGCCGAGCGCGATGCAGATAACGGAGGCTGCGCCTGCTATCACATGCGGGATCCCCGCAGGCATGAGCATCGCGCAGGAAAGTCCCCAGAACCACACTGCGGGGTCCTTGATGTCGTATTTCACCCTGCGTATCCTGCAGCACACCCAGTCGGTGAACATGCAGCAGATAACGCAGACGGCGCACACCATCAGCGGCCGGAAGCCTCCCCGGAAAACCGCGGGGATAAGCAGAGCCGCCATGAATACAAATCGCTCAAGATAGAGCTTGCGCGGGTCGCGCTGGGTTATCGGGGTTATCATTCGGCTCCTTTCTGCGACGCTTTCAGGGCTGCGTTCGCCTGAGCCATGTTTTCTGCCTTGAAAAGTCCGGTGCCAGCCACGAGGACATTCGCACCGGCTTCCTTGACGAGCGGAGCGGTCTTGCCGTTTATGCCGCCGTCAACTTCGATGTCGAGCGCTTCGCCGGCATGTGCGCGCAGCGCCTTTATCTTTTCCAGCGTTTCAGGAATGAACGCCTGCCCGCCGTATCCCGGCTCCACGGTCATGACGAGGACCATGTCGCACAGCGGGAGCAGGGGGTAGACTTCCCCGACGGGGGTGCCGGGCTTCACTGCCAGCGCGGACTTTACCCCGCAGGAGCGTATCAGCTCCAGGGTCTCTTTCGCATTGCTGCGGCTCTCTGTGTGGAAGCTTATCAGGTCCGCGCCGGCTTCTGCGAAGAACTTTATCTGGCTCATCGGGTCGTTCACCATCAGGTGCACGTCCAGGAACATGTCCGTCGCCCTGCGGACGCATTTCAGCACCGGGCTGCCGTAGGTTATCTGCTCCACGAAAGCGCCGTCCATCACGTCAAAGTGTATCCAGTCAACGCCCGCGTCCCTGCAGCGTGAAAGCTCCCCGGAGATGTTGGAGAGGTCACATGCGAGAAGCGAGGCTGAGGTCTTTATCATATCATCATTTCCTTATCGTTATTATACAGTATTTTACAGGCATAGTATGCCCATACACATATATTCTATAATAAATATGTTTTTTCGTCAATAAGCTGGGCTGATTTTTTTCATATTTTTCAGGGAAAGCGTGAAAATTTCCGAAATACGCGCTTTTTGCGGGGAGATATTTGTCTATTTTTCTCCGGGTCGGCTCTTGAAAAAAAGGCGTTTTGGTGGTATAATAATAACAATATATTTGCGGCAGCCTGTTGCCGGGAACCGAAAGCCCATGATACGTCAGTATTCAGCGGCTTTTTCCTTTATAGAGGAGAGTTCCAAAATCAAGAAACAGACGTGGGTATACCCATGCGGCAGCGCTGCACCGTGCGGCGCGCGATTGGAGAAAGTGAGGATCTACAAATGCTGAACTGCAACTACAACGAGAAATTTGTCAAGGAAGGTCTTACCTTTGACGATGTGCTCCTTATCCCGGCAAAGAGCGATGTTACGCCGAACATGATCGACCTCAGGACTAACCTGACCAAGAACATCACCCTTAACACCCCGATAATGACTTCCGCTATGGATACAGTTACAGAGAGCCGCATGGCGATCGCTATCGCGCGTGAAGGCGGTATCGGTATTATCCACAAGAACATGTCCATCGAGCAGCAGGTCGATGAAGTCGATAAGGTAAAGCGCTCCGAGAACGGCGTTATCGTTAATCCGTTCTTCCTTTCGCCGAACGACAGCGTTTTCGACGCTGACGCTCTCATGGGCAAGTACAAGATCTCCGGTGTTCCGGTAGTTGAAAACGGCAAGCTCGTGGGTATCCTCACTAACCGTGACCTCCGCTTCATCACCGATTACAACCAGAAGATCGGCGAAGTAATGACCAAGGAGAATCTCGTTACCGCCCCCGTCGGCACAACTCTCCAGCAGGCTCAGGAAATACTCAGAAAGCACAAGATCGAGAAGCTCCCTCTCGTTGATGAGAACGGTTTCCTCAAGGGTCTTATCACAATAAAGGATATCGAGAAGAGCGTACAGTACCCGAACACCGCACGCGACGCAGGCGGCAGACTTCTCTGCGGCGCCGCTATCGGTATCACTCCCGACGTCCTCGACAGAGCCGGCGCACTGCTCAAGGCTCAGGCTGACGTACTGGTACTTGATTCCGCGCACGGTCACAGCAAGAACATAATGACTACCCTGGACAAGATCAAGAACGCATTCCCGAATGCGGTTATAATCGCAGGCAACGTAGCCACCGGCGCAGCAGCAGAGGATCTCATCAAGGCAGGCGCTGACGCTGTAAAGGTAGGTATCGGTCCTGGCTCCATCTGCACCACGCGTATCGTTGCAGGCATCGGCGTTCCGCAGATCACCGCGGTTTACGACTGCGCGTGCGCAGCTGCCAAGTATGGCGTTCCGGTCATCGCGGACGGTGGTATCAAGTTCTCCGGCGATATCGTCAAGGCTCTTGCGGCAGGCGCTAACTGCGTAATGCTCGGTTCTCTGCTCGCAGGCTGCGAGGAGGCACCCGGCGACGTTGAAATTTACCAGGGCAGAAGCTTCAAGGTATACAGAGGCATGGGAAGCCTTGCAGCAATGAAGAAGGGCTCAGCTGACCGCTACTTCCAGGATAAGAGCAAGAAGCTCGTTCCCGAGGGCGTCGAGGGTCGCGTACCTTACAAGGGATCCGTTGCCGATACTATCTTCCAGCTGGTGGGTGGTATACGTTCCGGTATGGGTTACTGCGGCTGCCCGACTATCGGCGAACTGCAGGAGCGTGCAGAATTCGTACGCATCACCGGCGCTGGTCTGAGAGAGTCCCACCCGCACGATATCCAGATCACCAAGGAAGCTCCGAACTACTCCACCGGTTTCTGATAATGACTCACAAGGGCGCATGGCTGTATGGCTGTGCGCCTTTTCTGATATGCGCATAAAATTCAGAAAAAATCTTCCCGTGCTACTTGAAATATTCCGCGAGATATGATATACTAGTAATGATAACAGGCGCTGACCTGTAATACTACACGAAAGAGGTGTTTAGTTTGAAGCACATCACTACTATCAACAAGGCTAACCTGAAGGCTTCCGCTGTAAAGGGCGGCTGTGGCAAGTGCCAGAGCTCCTGCCAGTCTGCTTGCAAGACTTCCTGCACAGTTGCTAACCAGAAATGCGAGTCTGAAAAGTAATATCCACTTGATATTACACATGATGGGCGGAACTGTTCCGCCCAGTTTTTTTGAGAACAATAACATGATATATAGAAAGGCGAAATTCCGATGATACACAAGTTCAAACAGCTCGGCTACAACATAGTGCTGGACGTAAACAGCGGTGCGGTGCACCTCCCCGACGACTGCGCATACGACATGCTGGACTACGTTGACGCGCCCATGTCCGAGACCATGCCCGCTGACCTCCCCGCAAAACTCAGCAGGTATTCTGAGAGCGAAGTCTGTGAGGCGTATGCGGAGCTCTATCAGCTGTACAAGGACGGCGCGCTCTTCGCAGAGGACGACTACGAGAAGTACAGCAACACAATGGTCAAGTCTCCGGTGAAGTCCATGTGCCTGAACGTTTCACACGACTGCAACCTCCGCTGCGAATACTGCTTTGCACAGCAGGGTGATTTCGGCGGCGAGCGCTGCATAATGACCCCCGAGACCGGCAAGAAAGCCATCGACTTCCTTATCGAGCGTTCTGCGAACCGCGAGCAGCTTGAGCTTGACTTCTTTGGTGGGGAGCCTCTCATGGCGTGGGATACCGTAGTGCAGACCGTGGAATACGCGCGTTCCATAGAGAAAAAGTACGGCAAGCACTTCCGCTTTACGATAACCACCAACGGAATTCTGCTGGACGATGAGAAGATAGCGTACATCAACAAGGAAATGAGCAACTGCGTGCTTTCCCTTGACGGCAGGCGTGAAGTCACCGACCGTATACGCAAGACCATAAACGGCAAGAGCTGCTTTGACATCATCGTTCCGAAGTTCCAGAAGCTGGTGCAGAGCCGCGGCACAAAGGATTATTATGTCCGCGCGACATTCACTAAGTACAACCTGGATTTCACCGACGATATCCTTGCGATGCGCGACCTCGGGTTCGTTCAGCTTTCGGCTGAGCCAGTGGTCACCGACCCCACAATGCCCTATGCGCTCAACGAGGAGGACCTCCCCCGCGTTTTCTCTGAGTACGACAAGCTGTGCGACGTTATGGCAAACCGTACAAAGGACAAGTTCAACTTCTTCCACTTCATGGTGGACCTCAACGCAGGTCCCTGCGCTATCAAGCGCCTGCGCGGCTGCGGCTGCGGCAACGACTATGTGGCAGTCGAGCCGCACGGCGACATTTACCCCTGCCACCAGTTCGTGGGAATAGAGCAGTGGAAAATGGGCAACCTTTATGATGGAACATTCAACGATGACATAAAGACTTACTTCTCCAAGGTGCACGTTTACAGCAAGGAAGGCTGCCGCAACTGCTGGGCTAAGTTCTTCTGCTCCGGCGGCTGCAACGCTAACAGCTTCATCTACGAGGGCGACGTCAAGAAGCCATACAAGATCGCCTGCGAGATGCAGAAAAAGCGCCTGGAATGCGCCATTGCACTTGCTGCGGACCGTGCAGTGAAGGGTCAGGAGGCTCCCGCCATGAGCGAAGCCCCCGCAAGCATGGGCTGACACAGTGTGTTGATTTGTTATTCAGCGTGATTTAATTGTTTGTTCAAATTTGTTTCACCTAATCTACACAATGGATTGGTATACTTTAATCACAACAAAGAGAAACGGCGACCGGGCAGATACCGATGACCGGTACGAAAGGACGAATGATTATGTTTGACTACAACAATGGCAGTAACGGCATGAATGATCATGATAATAATACGCAGTTCCAGGGCAATTTCACAACTGAACCCCAGTCACCCAAGAAGCCGAAGAAGCACAACAACGGTAAGGTGATCGCTCTCATCGCTGCTGTTGCAGTCCTCTGCGGAGGAGCTGGCTTTGGCGGCGTTTATGCGGCTAACAAGGCTGTCAGCATGATTTCTGGTGGAGATCAGACCGAGAGCACGGTTTCTTCCGACAGCAATACTACTTCCGGCAGTGCCGACAACAATGACAGCGCGGCTGACAGCAGCCTTTCAAGCGACGCTCAGGCAGTGCTTGACTCGCTGCAGTCCGGCGCAAGCCATGTGGTTTCCGGCAATGTTGAATACAACAGCGACGGCACCTACACTTATACAAGAGATCTTGTAAAGGCAGTCAAGGACAGCATTGTTTACATCGAGGTGTATGTGACATACCGCGGGCAGGAGACCCTGTACGGCGCAGGCAGCGGCATCGTGATCTCTTCCGACGGTTATATAATCACAAACGCGCATGTGGCTGAGAACGACACCTATCCCGTTTCCAAGCTGACGGTAAAGGTCAACACCACCGACCCGACAACAGGCGACAGCGTTTCCACAAGCTATGACGCGGAACTTGTTGGTTCTGATACCGACACCGACCTTGCAGTGCTCAAGATAGACGCCACCGACCTTACTGCTGCAAAGCTTGGCGACTCTGACGAACTGAGCCTCGGCGATGATGTCGTTGTGATCGGCAACCCGCTGGGTCTTGAGACTTCCGTTGCAAAGGGCGTTGTTTCGGGTCTGAACCGTCAGGTTTACGACGACAACAGCGTTTCGGCTATCCAGACTGATACCGCGATCAACAGCGGTAACTCCGGCGGCGGTATGTTCAACATGTACGGCGAGGTAGTCGGCATAGTCAACATGAAGCTCATCAACGACAACGCCGAGAACCTGGGCTTTGCCATCACGATCAACGACGCCAAGACCGTTATAAGCGACCTTATCTCCAAGGGATATGTCACCGGCCGTCCGATACTCGGCATCACGTGCCTGCAGGTAAGCGATTATCTCGGCGCTATCCAGGGCATGACCCCCGGTCTGCTGGTAACTAACATCGACAGCAACCTTGCGATCGGCAAGAGCGAACTTGTCGTCGGCGATACCATCACCGCTATAAACGGCACACAGGTACGTTCCGTTGACGAGGTTTCCGACGTTATCAAGGATATGAAGCCCGGCGACACCGTAACAGTCACTGTTTCGAGAACAGACAGCCGCGGCCGTGAGAAATCCGTTGATATCGATGTCGAGCTTTCTGAATACAGCGGTAACTGAGTTTCGCACGCAAGTGTAATAATATTCAAGCATAATCAAAATTTGACGGCGTTATAACGTTTTCTGATACCGTTCCGGTGATGTTTCCGGAACGGTATTTCTTTTTCAAATGCGAGATAATAGACACGATTTTGGGTTAGTCGATTATCTTGCGGGCAATATCCAGACATTACTAGAAGATTTGTCTAAATTAATCAAATTCAATAGGTTACAATTGTTATATTTCACGGTAATGCCGCTGAAACCTTGAAATTTCGGCGAAATAATAGTATAATGATAGATGGTGTAAAATAGCTAAAGGTGCAAAGCGCCGCGTATATGAAAGGGGTAACTAAAAGAATGAACTCTCCGTTTACTAAGGAGGAGCTGAGAAGACAGCTCGACGGCATACTCGAATTCGACTTCAGAACTGACGCACAGAATGCGACCATCACACAGGCCTATCGTGCGCTTTCCTCTATCGTTGTCAACTACTTAAAGGAAAAGCGCCACGACTTCATGCGTGACTGCAACTCCAAGGGCAGAAAGCAGGTTTATTACCTTTCCATGGAGTTCCTGATGGGTCGTTCTCTCAAGACTTCGCTGTACAACCTCGGCATGCAGGACGCCGCTGCTGAATGCCTCAAGGATATGGGCATCAAGATAGACAGCGTTTACGACGAGGAGCCGGACGCTGGTCTTGGCAACGGTGGTCTGGGCAGACTGGCTGCATGCTACATGGACGGCCTTGCTACCTGCGATTACCCCGCGACAGGTTATTCTATCCGTTATGAGTACGGTATCTTCAAGCAGAAGATCGTTGACGGCTGGCAGACCGAGCTTCCTGATAACTGGCTCCCCGGCGGCGGCGCATGGCTGGTTCCGGTTCCCGACCAGGCTATCGAGGTACACTTCGACGGTCAGATCAACGAGTACTGGGAGGATAACTACCACCACCTCGAGCATGTGAACTATACCACAGTAAACGCTGTGCCTTATGATATGTATGTTTCCGGTTACGACAGCAAGGGCGTTTCCAAGCTGCGTCTGTGGAGCGCTGAGAGCATGTCCTTCGATATGGGCAGCTTCAACACCGGCGACTATGCAAAGGCTATGGGCGCAAACAACATCGCTCACGCTATTTCCAAGGTACTCTATCCTAATGATAACCACCTCGAGGGCAAGGCGCTCCGTCTGCGCCAGCAGTACTTCATGTGCGCTGCTTCCGTTGGCGATATCGTTATGCGCCACATGAACGTATACGGCACACTGGAGAACTTCCACGAGAAGGTAGCTATCCACATCAACGATACTCACCCGACCCTCGCTATCCCGGAGCTGATGAGAATACTCCTGGACGAGTGCGGCTACGGCTGGGAGCAGGCTTGGCACATCGTTACCAACACCTTCGCCTACACCAACCACACCGTTATGGCTGAGGCTCTCGAAAAGTGGGATCAGAACCTTGTTGAGAAGATCCTGCCGAGAATTTACTCCATCATCTGCGAGATCAACCGCCGTTACTGCGAGGACCTGTTCAACAGGACCCAGGACAGCGACAGAGTTTCCAAGATGTCCATTATCCAGGGCGGCAAGATACACATGGCTTACCTCTGCTGCGCCGCTTCCCACAGCGTGAACGGCGTTTCCAAGCTGCACAGCCAGATCATCAAGGACGACGTGTTCAGACTTCAGTACCTTGACAGACCCTCCCAGTTCAAGAACGTTACAAACGGTATCGCTTACAGAAGATGGCTGCTTCAGAGCAACCAGGGTCTGACGGACCTGCTCTCCCAGTGCATCGGCGAGGGCTTCAAGAAGGACGCTGCAGAGCTCATCAAGTTCCAGGTATTCGCTAACGACAAGAACGTTCTCGAACAGCTCGGCAAGATCAAGAAGCAGAACAAGCAGGCATTCGCTGAGTATGTTGAAAAGACCACCGGCACAAAGCTCAACCTTGATTCCATCTTCGACGTTCAGGTAAAGCGCCTGCACGAATACAAGCGCCAGCAGCTGAATGCAATGAACATCATTGCCGACTATAACTATCTGCTCCAGAATCCGGACGCTGACTTCGTTCCTAAGACATACATCTTCGCTTCCAAGGCTGCCCCCGGCTACTATATCGCAAAGCAGATCATCAAGATGATCTGGTGCATCGGCGAGGAGATCAAGCACAACCCGAAGATCCGCGAGAAGCTTTCCGTTGTGTTCCTTGAGGACTACCGCGTAACTCTGTCCGAGATACTCATGCCCGCAGCCGAGGTTTCCGAGCAGATCTCCCTGGCTGGTACTGAGGCTTCCGGTACCGGTAACATGAAGCTGATGCTCAACGGCGCCCTGACCCTTGGCACTTACGACGGCGCTAACGTTGAGATACACGAGGCTGTTGGCACCGACAACATCTTCATCTTCGGTATGAGAACTCCCGAAGTAAACGAGCTGCGCATGAAGGGCTACCGCCCCGAGGATTACATCAACAACAGCCAGGTTATCCGCGATGTAATGCAGCGTATGTACAACGGCATCAACGGCGCTACCTTTGAGGAAGTTGCAAACTCCATCAGGAACAAGGATTTTTACATGGCTCTTGCAGACTTCGACAGCTACAGAGGCACTCAGCACTACATCAGCGAGGTTTACAGAAACCAGCCTGAGTGGAACAAGAAGTCCCTGTTCAACATCGCAGGCGCAGGCAGATTCTCTGCTGACCGTGCAGTTACAGATTACGCAAGAGATATCTGGAATCTCAAGTGACACGTTTGATGATAAAGGCATATTGCCTTTGTCGTCAGTCCGTTTCAGGAATATCAAAGGCGGCATGCCGCGGCTTTTCGGCTGTGGCAAACCGCCTTTTTCCGTATTTTGTACAAGGAGAAATTCATGGGAAAACCGATTTTTGACTGCTTCGACAACAGCTACAAGCACCCGTTTGGCGCGCTGCGCAAGGGACAGCCGAGCATATACAACCTGCGCTTCCCGAAAAGTATGGCTGTGACTGACCTCACGCTTGTCATGTTCCGTCCGGGGTACAAGGAGCGCTTCATCGAACTGATACTGCAGGACGAGAGCGGTGACGACAACATCTATTCCTGCTGCTTCACGCCGAATAACGTGGGACTCCACCACTACTATTTCACCTGCATTCTCGACGGCAGACGCCGCTACATCAAGCGCCGCGGGGCTTCCGAGGGCGTATTTGAGGGCGAGGAGCTTTTCCAGCTCACTGTTTTTGACGAGAATTTATACACCCCGCTGTTCATTCGCGGTGGTATTATGTACCAGATATTCCCCGACCGTTTCTACAAGAGCGGGGCAGAGCACGAGGGAGTTCCCGCTGACAGAATTATTCGCGACGACTGGAACGCTACCCCGTACTACAAGCCTGATGAAAAGGGAATAGTGCGCAACAACGATTACTTCGGCGGCGATCTGCGCGGAATTATCGAGAAACTGCCCTATATCAAGAGCCTCGGCACCACCGTGCTGTATCTCAACCCGATTTTCGAGGCCCACGAGAACCACCGCTACAACACCGCGAATTACGAAAAGATAGACCCGATGCTGGGCACCGAGGAAGATTTCAAGGAGCTGTGCGAAAAGGCAAAGGAAATGGGCATCAGCGTTATTCTGGACGGTGTTTTCTCGCATACCGGCGCGGATTCCATCTACTTCAACAAGTTCGGCAGATACGGCGACCGCACCGGCGCATATCGCGACAGAAACAGCCCGTATTACCCGTGGTACAGCTTCACGGGCTACCCTGACAAGTACGAAAGCTGGTGGGGAATAACCACCCTGCCCAACGTAAACGAGAACAATCCTGATTACACCAACTACATCTGCGGCGAGGGCGGAATTCTGCAGAAGTGGATAAAGCTCGGCGCGCAGGGCTGGCGACTTGACGTTGCAGACGAGCTCCCGGACGAATTCCTTGACAACATCAACAAGGCGGTCAAGGGCATGGGCGGCGACAAGATAGTTTACGGCGAGGTATGGGAGGACGCTTCCAACAAGGAAAGCTACGGAGTGCGCAGGCGTTACCTCATCGGCGGTCAGCTGGACAGCGTAATGAACTACCCGTTCAAGGAAGCTATCCTGAACTACGTAAAGTACGCGGACGCAAAGGTGTTCACCGACAGCGTCATGACGATCCTGGATCACTACCCCAAGCCCGCGATCGACATGCTGATGAACTTCCTTTCCACCCACGACACGGAGCGCGCTCTCACGCGGCTTGCCGGTGATGACGTGGGCTGGAACGGCAAGGACTGGCAGGCCGAGCGCTACATGAACGGTCAGCAGTACATGTACGGCATTTCGCTGATGAAATGCGCGATGGTGCTGCAGTTCTTCCTGCCGGGAATTCCGTCGGTGTATTACGGCGATGAAGCCGGCATGGAGGGCTACCGCGACCCGTTCAACCGTCGATGCTACCCGTGGGGCAACGAGAATCTTGACCTTATCGGGTTCACAAGGCAGCTTTCGGTAGTCCGCAAGGGCACCCACGCATTTGAGCAGGGACACATGATGTTCATTGAGGTGGACGACAACGTATGCGTATTTGCGCGTTACGACAAGATCACCCGTGAAGCTGCGATAATCTACCTTAACAAGAGCACCCGCGGACGTACTTTCGAGATAGTCAACGACAAAACCGACATGTTCTATGATTTCGTTCCCGCATTCGACCGCTACGGCAGGGGAATAAAGGACGGAAAGGTACAGGTTGCGCCGTTTGACTACGCGGTGGTATACTGTAAGGTTTAATTCGGGTTTTGCGCACCTGGGTGCTAATGGTGATGGATAAAGTAACGGGCTGCGCAAAACTAAATTCGGAATTCGTAATTCGGAATTATGGTTGTCCCCCAGTTGCCTTTGTTGGGCAGCGTCGTGCTGCCCTTTTGTGGCAACTGCGCAGACATCGTGTCTGCGCTCCGCGGGACGTTATCTAAAAAAGATTTTCTATAAAATACACAGGGCGAAAG